>ERZ761602.1584-NODE-1584-length-40455-cov-7.038614_pt1 | contig 40455 bp, 33 predicted proteins | sample MGYA00512165_ERZ761602 | MGnify/ENA primary metagenome ERZ761602 (study PRJEB28899, sample SAMN02445085) | bioreactor sludge metagenome | biome: EBPR sludge; isolation source: Thorneside wastewater treatment plant | place: Australia: Brisbane, Thorneside...
TGCCCCTTTTGCATAAACAAATTGTAAAAAGGAGTTTTTAAGGGACGACTAATTAGTAGCTTATTCATCAATCATTTTAAAAATGAGATGCAAAAATGAAAAATGCCCATAAGGCGAGCACCCAACGATTATGCTTGGCGAAGTTCCGCAAAAGAATGCGAGAGAGCGAAAATTTGTTTTTCAAGAGGTTAAGCATCTTAATCGAACTAAACTTTGCCCTGTGGTGTGTTCAAAAAAACAGCTCCCCCTTTTCTTTACGTTGTTTTAAAGAATATTCATCCCGGGTATCGGGTTATTGATATTATATCCAAGCCAAGATTTAAAGAAGCGGCGTTAGGGTTAATGGTTATGTGGATGAGTTACGGTGTAGAAGTTTAGAGGTTCGTAAAAGCCGAAAGGAGGAAAAATTTTTTTCTATGGGGATCAATAATTTATATACCTATTTCCTATCTTTATACAGGCTGAAAATTGAGAAAGCAATATTCCAAACAACGAGCTTGTGGCATTTGTATTTTCAAAAAAGTAAGTATTTCTTTTTCAAACCTTCGGTAGCCGAAAACATTTGCTTAATCTTAAACTATTACCGTGAAACACCGTTTTCTGCTCGTCCTTTGTCTTTTTGTAACTGGCAGTGTTTTATTTTGTCAGAATATTGGTATCACGCTGCCGCAGACACCCCCTGCTAATACCGCGGCATGGGCAAGCGGCACACCGCCGTTCACCATTACTGTTTCCAACACGGCTACCCTCGCCGAAAGCAGCATATTGGTGTATGTGCGCAGCACTTCGGGTGCGGTGGTATGCGGAGCCAATCAGCCGGGCGCAGCGCAGCCCACCAATATTCGACCCGGTACCCCGAAGGTATGGGCAGGCACCAATGCCGTGGCATTGCTCGGCAACAACTGCGTGTTGCCAACCGGAAGTTACGAGCTTTGTGTACAAATCATCCCAATAAAAAGGCAGGAGGCTGCACAAGAAAATTTAACCAGGTGCCTGCCGTTCGATATTAAAGAACTGGACTGTACACCACCATCCAATATTAATCCGGCACAACAAAAAAATTTAGGATTGGTAGATATTTCGAAACCGGTGGCCTTTAACTGGTCGCCGATGGTAATAAGCAATCGTACAGCCATTACCTATCGCCTGATGATTTGGGAAATTGAAGAAGGACAAACGATGTATGAGGCACTATATAATAATTATCCCATTATTAATAAAGATATAAAAGGCATCACGCAGTACATTGCACCGCCCGGAAGTTTTGAAAAAAGGAGTGCACAATATGTATGGCGTGTAATGGCTTTAGGGCAGGATGAACGACCCATTTGCAGAACGGCGCAAAGTGAGCCTACTATATTTACCACGTCTCTTCCTGACCCTACAATAATAACTGAGCCGCAAGACTCTTCGGTTACCAAAAGCGATTCTTGTTGTACCAATAAGATTGAAGAAAAATCAAAAACTGTGGCAGTAAGCCCCTCCAACACTGCCTCAATAAGTCAAAACTTCAATATCACTCCGGTAAATATCAAATATATTTCTGCTGAAATTGTATCTGTCAAAGAGTCGGTTATTGATACCGCTTGCATGAAATGCGCTTCACACGAAGACTGGATATACAATTTTATTTCTCAAAACACCGTTTCGTGGAATAGCGGTCTGGCAATGAATGCCAGTCCTGTAAATGGCAGCACCTACTATCCTTCTAAATTAATTGAATGGCATTGTAACCAGCAGGGAAATTTGCAGTTTAAGTTTAAAATTCCTTTACCCGAAAACAAAAGTGGATGCAATAGAAAAAGTACTATCTGCATCCGGTATAAATTCATAGATATTAATTGTATTACCTGCGAAAAAGTTATTTGTTACGACATCACCAATTAAACCTGAATCATGAAAAAGCTATTTACTTTATTATTCTCGCTTTTGCTGATTCAAGTGGTATCAGCACAAAAAGATTGCTGTCCGGAGTTTGATCTGGTGGCAGATATGGAGCCATGTAAACCGCCAAGATCTAATCCTAATGCTGGTGGTGGGCATGATGATGTTCCCAATCAACAGGGCAAAAGGGATACGTTGGGAGCATGTAAAAATACAACCCAGAGCTATTACATTATTCCCAATAAATTGGGATACACCTATACTTGGGTAGTTACCGGCGGTACTGCGGCTGCAAGTACCGGAAACCCTATGAAAATTACATGGGGTAGTGGTGCTTTAGGAAATATAAAAGTGTATATAAAAAGCAATGATGGGCTGTGTAAAGATACTATTGATAGACTAGTAAAATTATTTAACTCGCCTACGGCTAATTTTAATTTTACCCCTGTAAGTCCGGCTTGTTTAAATCAGAATATCAATTTTAATAATACTTCAGTTGGAGCAGCGGCTTACTATTGGGATTTTGGCGATGGTACTACATCCTCCCAAACCCATCCAAACCATACTTATACCACACCGGGTACATATACTATTACCATGGTAGCATATAGCGAAGCGCCTTCTGTAAAACCTGCTCAAGGTTCGCAAAGACCCTGCGGTTGTAGAGATACTATTCAACAAACCATTACCATCAGACCCGAATCGGGTTTGCAAATTGAACCGGGTTGTAAAGAAATGTTGTGTAAAGGCGATACGGCTACTTATTGCACACCTAATGCCTGTACTTCTTTAAACTGGAGTGTAACCGGCGGTACCATCATTGGCTCATCTACAGGTAAATGTATTAAAGTTGTATGGAATGGAACCCATCCTGCTACTGTTACCTTAAATGGTAATTGTGGCGGTGTTTGTGGCAATAGCACTACCATTAATGTGCCGGTATTGTATCCGTCGATGACGCCTACGGGTTCTAATAAAGTTTGTGTGAATTCAACTACCAATTATAGTTTGCCTGTCATGCCGGGTACTTTTTACAATTGGACTGTAATCGGGCCCAATACGATTTTGGGCGCTAATCAAAATACCGCCGACATTGATATTAACTGGAGTAGCACACCCGGTACTTATACCATTCAATGTGATTATAAAAACCCACATACCGGATGTAGCGGCACAGCCACTATGACCGTAAACGTTGTGGAACCTTTTAAGATTTCAGGACCCAGTCAATTTTGCGTCAGCAAACCCTTTAATTTTTCGGCAAACGGCAATGCTACCTGGAGCATCACTCCCGCCAGTGGATTTACACCTTCAAGTTTTCCGACAGGAAACGCTATTAGTGGCACATGGACTACGCCCGGTACTTATACGGTAACCGCAACCACTACCACACCCAACTCATTTTGCACCACAACGGATAAAATAGAGGTGGTGGTATTAGACAAGCCGGTTGTGGATTCTATAAAAGGACCAGTATGCATTTGCCCGGGCGGTAATGCTTTGTATCAGGCTACTTCCAATATGAATGACGGATTCTTTATATGGAATATCACAGGCGGGTATGTTTCTTCCTATGCCGGTTCTCAAAATGATCAGGTTATGATTAACTGGAGTAATAGCGGACCATACGGTATTCAGGTTTCGCAAGTAGTTAATGGATGCCAGTCAGATCCGGTAAGTTTAAGCGTGAATGCTTGTGCTGCACCAAGCTTTACAGGCTTTTTAAGCACCTGTATGGATGAAATTGTAACTTATACAAGTTCAACTGCTGCCCCTGTTGGTGGTTATAACTGGACTTTGAGTAATGGCTTAGGAACAATTTTAAATGGTCAAGGTACCAACACAATTAAAATTTTATGGCATGGTGGTACAACCAGCAATACATGTGTATTAACGCTTACTACTTGTGGCACGTCCTATAGCCAAACAGTTACCATTACCAATCCGCCACCGCTCACCATTACAAAAGCAGGCTCCTTCTGTGCTACCACGGGTACTACACTTACCGCCTCAATTAGTGGTGCGGTAAGCTATCAATGGTCATTGGACAGTGTGCTGCTGGGATCACCGCAAAACACGCAAACCATCAATATAACCCAGGCGGGCATTTATACGCTTGTTGTAGATAATGGTGGCTGCAAGTCAAAAGCCAGCATCATCGTACCGGTAGAAAAATTAAACCTTACTGCAACACTATCTACGCAGGATAAGACCATTTGGGGCTGCAATGAAACCGTGAATACTTTGTTACATGCAGCTCCGGCATCATCGGCCTATTGCTATCAATGGTATGGTAGCAGTTCATTCAACGGAATTTACGGTCCTGCAACGGGTCCTGGAGCTAATACCCCCAATTTCTTAGTAACATCCCCCGGTTATTACTATTGTGCTATTTCGGTTTGTAATACTTCTTGCAAAGAATTAACAGACACTATCGGTATCGTGAAATTGCCGTGCGATGATAGTTGTACAGGTATTACTAACTATACAGTTGATTTTACAGCATCGCCATGTAATCCTAAGTTTTTTACAGCTTCAACAAATCCTACTGCAGCTTTGGGCACAGTACACTGGTATTTTGGCGATGGACATGAAGGATATGGTACCAGTATCACGCATCATTATAAAGATACAGGCGTGTATAAAGTTTGTGCAGTATTTTGGAATAGTGGCTATTGTCGTAAAGAAATATGTAAAGATGTGGATGTAAGTGTAGTCGCTAATTTTAAAGCATCGGCCAATTGCGATAAAGTTACCGTCACCAACCTGAGTAAATCAAGAAACCCGATTGTCTCATACAATTGGTCATTCCCCGGCGCCAGTCCTGCCAGCAGTTCGTTAGCTAACCCACCTGTGATAACGTATGCCAGCGGCGGTTTACATACGATCAGTTTAACCATAAGTGATGGTATTTGTACAGTTACATATCTGGATACAGTAAGAACATACAATGCGAATGCGGTGATGAATGTGCCTACGCCCTTATGTGCCAAAACCGATGCACCATTTACGGCAACTTCATCCACACCAGGGTTAAATTATGCATGGAACTTTGGGGATGGATTTATTTCTAATCTACAAAACGTAACCCATGCTTATCAAAATGCAGGCAACTACACAGTTACACTAACGGTTACCAGTTCTACAGGTTGTACTAACACCTACACGCAAAACGTAACTATGAATCCCGAACCGGTGGTAAATATCGGCGGCAATATTCAAATTTGTCCCGGCACCTCTACTACTTTAACTGCCCCGGGTGGCTATGGCAGCTATCAATGGTTTTACAATGGAGTCGCTATTTCGGGCGCTACAAGTGCTACCTATGCTGCTTCTCAAATAGGTGAATACTGGGTACAGGTAGCCAACGGTAGCGGGTGCGTGGCTTTATCCAATCACGTAACAGTGGGATTTCTTTATGCACCCACTGCTAAAATTGTAGGAAAGAAATTGGTTTGTAGTAATAATATTCCTTTCAATATTCAAAACAGTATCAACTATTCGGGCTATAGTTACCAATGGAATATAACCGGACCATCGGCCGGTAGTTTTTCTCCTCCAACTACGGCCTTTACCACGGTAAATATTCCTTCTCAAACATCTGGAAATTACGAAATTACTTTAATCGTTACCGATAACACCACGGGTTGTAAGTCCTATGATACGCTTTGTGTATTTGTAGACAAAAGCCCAACGGTAACGGTAAAAGCGCCTACAGGTACATTATGCGAGGGGCAAACCCATACTTTTGTAGCCAGTGCCAGCCCCTCAATCAGTCCGCAAAACTATATTTTTAGCTGGAGCAATGGGTATATTGGCGATACGTTGAAAATCGGAAAACCTGGTTTCTATTCCGTAACAGCATTGAACGCGAACGGCTGTACGGCTACTGCATTTGCAGGGGTTATCAATCCACGGCCTGATGTGAGTTTATTCCCATTGGGATGTGATACGCTATGTTTAACAGATACTCTGTTCTTCCCATTGCCAATGCCGTCACCATCGGGCAGTTACAATGTCAACTGGTACGATGATGATGGTACCGCCATTACAAATGTAGGCACGGGTCTGTCGCTACCGCTTGCAGGATTGCACCCCGGCATTCACCATTTCTTTGCTACGGTTTCTTACCCTGGCGGATGTAGTGATACAACAGGAAAGTATAATTTGTATGTGAAAGATTGTAATCTTCCGGTGCCTTGTGACAACTGTACGGATTTGGTAGATTCTACATCTGTTACACCTATTAAAATTTCTTCGGGAAATGCGTCCTCAATCATTAATTACAATTTCACATTTACCATCAAAAAACCGGTAAAGGAAGTAAGAATCAGTTTGGCTGATTTGAAGTATAGCTGGAACGATCCCAATTGCAAGAATTGTAAAGTGCAGGTTTTGGAAAGAGGTTGTCTATACCCGGATGGCGGTAACACCAGCCTGGGTTCTCTGCAATGGAACGACTATACAGGCAGTGGCAATTTATCGTCAACCGCTAGCACCAATTGTCCTGAAGAATTAGTGTGGAAAGGCGGCACAGCGCTACAACCGGGTACTTATACAATTCCAATACAATTGACGGTGCCAAAACCGGCTACCAAAGATTGTAAATTACAACTGGAAAAAATCTGTTTCCATCTTACGTTGATTGATACGCTTTGTCGCAGTTGCGATCAAATTATTTGTGCCTCCAACTCCATTCCCAGTGAATCAAATTGCAATTGTGCAGCCACCGACAGTTGGACCAATCTAACGCTGGTGCCACAGCAGCCTGGCATACCCAAACCCAAAGACCCGATACAATGTAATACAGTATTGAACGGCGTTGCGCCAAATACTCCTTATACTTTATCGGGGGTATATCATTGTTTGGGTAACTGTATTTCATCAAAAAATGAAATAGTGGTTTATAATCAAAACAATCAGATTGTTTATACCAGGGTTGCCACTACGCTCAATGAAGTCATCAGCTTCCCAGCGGCGGGTGCATACACCATCACACTTACGGCTACTTGTGGTACTAAAAAATGTGTTTGCACTTTTAAATTAAATGTAGGAGGTGGAGGTGTTAATCCTCCTGGCGGAGGTGTGCCAGGCGGCGGCGGCTATCCTCCGGGTGGTGGCTATCCCCCTGTTGAGCCACCGGTAAGTATTCCATTGCCTCCAGATTTACCGGTTAAGATTGATTCGATTGTGAAAGCGACACTTCCTCCCGATTTCAATGGAGGGGTATTGGTGGCTAAAAATGATAGCACCTTGTTTGAAAAATATTATAGCTATAAAGACAAAGTCAACAGCCATACCGCTTTTGACATAGCCAGTATTACCAAAACCTTTACCGCCGCTGCTATCATGCAGTTGATGGAGCAGGGTAAGTTGAGGATTGATGATGCGGTGATGATATACCTACCTAAATTCCCGTATAACAATATCACCATAAAAATGCTAATGAGCCACAGAAGCGGATTGGAAGATTATTTGCAATTTATGGATGCGGTGGGCTGGGATCAATCGCGGCAGGTAACCAACAATGATTTGTTGAATATCATAGCCAATAACAAAACCAAAATTTTGATTCATAAACCCGGCGAAGTGTATGATTACTCCAATACCAATTTTGCTTTGTTGGCATTGGTGATTGAGGCAGCATCTGGTGAAAGTTTCAGTAAGTACTTGAATACACACTTTTTCCTTCCGCTGAAAATGAGCGATAGTTACGTGTTAAATATTGATAATGTGGCAAAAGCTACTAAGTCTTACTATCGAAATGGCACTACCTATAAACTTCGATACCTTGATTTAATCTATGGCGATAAGTGTATTTACAGCACACCGCAGGATTTGAAGAAATGGGATAATGCTTTAAGAACGGGAAAAGTGTTGAAAAAATCTTCGTTGGAACTGGCGAATAAAACGATTGGATCGCCCATAACCTTTAGCAGCACCTATACTTTAGGTTGGCGAAAAGTAATTGCGGCCAATGGCAAATCCTTCTATTATCACGATGGATGGTGGGGTGGCAGCAGGGCATTGCTGATTCGTTTGGAGGATGAAAATGTGGTGATTGCCGTATTGAGCAACAATAATTTTACCACCATCAAGAACATTAAGAAGCTGTGTGATTTATTTGGTGACTATAAAGTATCGAATAGAAAAATTACCGGTTTCTAAAAGGGTTGCAGGTGTGATGATTTTGTTGTTGATAGTAGCACAGTTGTACAAGAGTGCGACGCAAGAATGTTGATAGAAGTGCGGCTGCCCGGTTCATAAAAGAAGTAATCCATTCGCGAGGCGCATGAAACATTAAACCAAATTGTTTTTATGAAGAAATGCTATTTAGTTTTTCTGCTAATTGCAACGGGCGCGATTGCGCAGGCACAAACCGAAAAGAAAAAGGTTTCGGTAACGGGGCAGGTAGGCATGTCTTACGACTATTACGGCCTGAGTACGAAACCCGCGTCACCATCATTTTACAGCGCCCGGCGGCCCTGGCATTTGGTGCGTTTTAACTTGAATCCCACAATTAAAGTGGGGGAGTTTAGGCTGCCCATCAACATTAATGTAAGCCCGATGAATTACAACTTTAATGGCGTGGGCGGTTTTTGGCCATCTAATATTCCCCGACCAAAACAAACATTAGGGCAGTGGTTGACCAACCCGATTAATAATATTGGCATGAATCCTTCGTACAAATGGGCCGAGCTGCAACTCGGTACGCAATATTTGCAGTATAGCCCGCTCAGCACCGGCGATTTGGGGATTTTTGGCGCAGGGTTTAGTTTAAAGCCCGGCCGGTTGAGGATGAAGTTTTTTCACGGCATCAGCCAAAGAAAGCAGGACGCCATCTACACGCCGCTGCCCGGTGTTCTGGGTATTTACAGGCGTAAGCAAACAATGGCACAAATCGGGTTAGAAAAGGAAGGTGTATATTTTGCAGGGTTTAACCTTGTAAAGAGTAAGGATATTGAGAACAGCATTTCACCAATTTTGGCCATCAACAAGCCTCCCCACCCCGACCCGCAGGAAGCTACCGTAGCCACTTTTTTACTGAATGTGAGGAGTAAGAAAGGATGGTATTTTAATACAGAGTTGGGCAATAGTTTTCACTCGCGCAACATCAACAACGTATCTGCTCCGTATATTAATAATGGAAGTTTTAAAGGCTTGGTTGGCTTATTGAAGCCCAGGATCAGCACTATTGAGGGCTTTGCCACTCAAACGGCCATTGGCAGAAAGTCGAAGAACTTTGATATTGGGTTGCGCAGCCGTTTTTTTAGCAAGGGGTATTATACCGCTGGCTATCCTTTTTTGCAAAATGATCGTTTGGAATATACTATTAGTACACGCATTAGCTCCAAAGACTATAAGTACATTTTTAACGGCGATGTTGGACAGCGCATCACCAATTGGAGTGGCGCTCGAAACAAAAGCCTGATTGTTAACTCCAACCTGTTTGCACAGTTTACAGAGCAGTTTTCTTTGAATGCATCTTATAATAATTTTGGCTTTCAGTCGCCGGCTACAGGGTCATTTTTAGGAATGAAAAATGTGGCTAATGATCTTAGTGTCAGCCCTACTTATTCCTGGAGCAACACCAAAATGAGCAATATGCTTAGCGCCACTTATAGTTGGAGCAAATACGATGAAACGATTCTTCCCAATCCTACCACCACAAACAATACACAAAGCGTTTTGCTGATGTATGTACCGGTTTTCTACAACAAAAACTGGTCGCCCGATTTTAGTGCATTGTGGTTTGAAAACAAAATGAACCCCGGCAATATTAAACTCCGTCTTTACACCGGAACGGCCGGCGCAAGCATCCCCTTGAAAAAACCAAAGATGACTTTGAAAACTCAACTGCAATATACGAATACCAGGTTGCAGGCATTTACACCCAGTAATAACTGGTTAGCCACAGCTGGCTTTCAGTTGCCTGTTTCCAAAAAACTTACGTGGAATTTTAGTGGCACACTCAATTTCCTGAAATATGGCAATGAACTGGTGCCGCCTGCATCGCTACTGGGCGCACAGTATTTAGAAAGCCATGTGCGAACTTCTATTCAATACCGATTGGGGAAGTAAATTCAAACTTAAAAAACTGAAAAGATGAATCGTTCAATATATATTATGATAGATAATAAAATAGCGCTGTTGCTGATGTTTTTCCTGCTGTTGGGAGGCAACGTTATTGCACAGATGCTGCGGCCTAACCTTGTAGTGAATGCAAGACCCAGCGCCTATTTGGCGGAATGGTACCGGCCACAAAACGGTATGTTGGTGATTACTTCCGCCAACGGAACCAGCCTGGATAAAGTTAATATTCGTATCGAAACCGAATTGATGAATAGTGATGAGCAGGTAATCTATTCGTTATCCTCCACCCAAAGTGAAGTGTTGCAATTATCCGGCAATGCTGCAAACTTTACTCTGGATAATATTCTGCAATTACAAAAGGGAAACTTCAGCAGTGCGCAAATGATCAATAGTTTTTCCAATGGTGGAAAGCTTGAGGCTGGCCAGTACAGTATCAGGATTAGGATTTGGGATGCTTTGGAAGGTATTGCAAGAAGCGAGTGGACGGTGTCAAAACCCCTTCACATTATGAACTACCAACTGCCCCAACTAATGCAGCCCGCTGATGGCAAGGAACTGGAGATGCGTCAGGCAAATAGTTATGTAACCTTTAGATGGACCCCTCTTGCACCTACCATGGCGCAAAATGTAGTGAGCTATCGTTTTCAAATCTGGCAGGTACAGCCCAATCAAACACCGATGCAATCCTTGCGTAGCACACCACCTATCGAAGATCGAATCATCAAAGGAACCACACAGTTTATTTGGCAGACCCGGCTAAACATGATCGTTCCGGAAACAGCGGGTACTAATCAATTTATCTGGACAGTACAGTCGTTAGATGAAATGGGTATGCCGGTTGCTACTACTGACCCATTGGTGGAAGGCAGAAGCGAACCCTTTACATTTTCCTTAATTGATAAAGCTGCAATAGATTCGGCTGCAAAAAAGTAAAAATCCAAAACGCAATAGAATGAAAAAATTATTTGTATTCATATCCCTATTATGCAGCAGTTGGAGCCTGGCGCAAACGAAGGGTCCATCTGTGGCTTTGCATTATGGATTTACCGATTTTAAAACTGCCATGAATATTAAGGCAAATAGTTTAGGGGATGTTTTAAAAAATGGTATGTGGAGCAATTTCCCGGCAATGGATGCGGGCTATGGTATTAGTTACTGGCAGGGTTTGAACCGGAGGGTTGACCTGAGCGCAAATATGAATTTCACAAAGAGCATATACACCTTCCCTGCTGGAATTTATTTGACAACCGAAAAACTATTCACTGCCGAAGCAACCGGTTTATTTAAGGTATTGCCGGAAGATAAGTTTAACGTAACGCCGTATATATCCGCTGGCGCGGGGTTCTATAGCAATGCTGGGCAAACCGGTTTTTACGTGCCCGCAGGGCTGGGTGTTCATGCTAATTTATGGGACGAGGCTTTTGTTTTTACGGGTGCCGATTATCGCATTACGCTAAAAAGTACCGACAATAAATCCTTTTTTTACAAAGTGGGTGTAGGCACACATCTGTTCAGACGAAAAGAAAAAGCTCCGGCTCCTCTTCCCGAACCGGTAATGGTACCAGCTCCGGTAATGGTTTCAAAAAATGTTGCGGTTTGGGTAAAGGACGAAGCCACGGGATTGCCGTTGCCCGGCGTAGAAGTGAAACTTACTGGCACCGATGGAAAGATGTATTCAGGCGTGTCAGATGAAGATGGAAAATTAAATATTACATCGGTAGTGCAAAACGATTACGAGGTGAGCGGCATCCTGAACGGCATTGTTACCAATAGTAAAAAATTGGAATTGGAAATGTTTAACGAATCCGACGCCACTATCAACCTGATTTTATTACATAACGACCCGCGCTTTACATTGTCCGGCAAAGCCGTTAACAAAGCCAGCAATGCCCCGGTTGGAAGTACTTTAATATCAGTTGATAATACCAGCAATGCCACGGTACAAACTACAATGAGCAACGATGGAGATGGCCTGTTTAAAGTGCAGTTAGAGGCAGCATCAGACTTTAGTATTTCTGGCAAGAAAGCTGGTTATTTCAGCAATATTGAAAAAGTTACCACCAAAGGATTAAATCGCAGTACCACTTTGTATGTAAAGCTGGAACTGGCTGTTCAGGAAGCTAAGCAAGGGCAGCAAATTGTGTTAAAGAATATTTATTTTGAAACTAATAAAGCTGAGTTGAACACGACTGCTTCCACCGATTTACAAGTTTTGGTTAAGTATTTGAAGGATAACCCATCAACAAAGTTAGAAATTCAGGGGCATACCGATAGCAAAGGAAGCAAAGCGCTCAATGACAGACTTAGTAAAAACAGGGCTTTGAGTGTGTTGAATTATTTAATAACGCAGGGATTTTCAAAGGACCGGTTAATTGCCAATGGTTATGGCAGCACAAAATCCGTAGATAGCAATGCCACCCCTGAGGGCAGAGCCAATAACCGAAGAGTGGAAATAAAGATATTGGGAGAATAAACGCTTTTTCAATCCTGGTGGTATGAATTGAACCTTGTTGTAATTCAGTGCAGCGAATCAAAAGTTTTAGAATTTCAACTTGTCTTTAAACACTTGCTACCGCAGTAATGATTCGTTTTTAGATGCTACCGATTAAACACCAAAAACCAACAGCCAATTTTGGATTGGATAAATACATCCATTGTATAATAGGCAGAAATATACGCGTTAATGATGCGAATATACCCATACGCAAAATTATACCCCCTACTCATCTTACATCATTAGATTTCTTTTTTGGAAACCCATTTACAATTATCAATTTAGCAACAGGCAAAAAGATGCCCTATAAAAAGTCTGGTATTAGAGGGTGCCGAACCTTTAATCAATGTGCAATCGAATTCAACAAACCGTTTTCTTCAATTTCTATAAAGTTTACACCTACCGGCTTATACAATTTATTAGGTATAGAAATGCATACCATCACTAATACAGATTATTCCTGCAAGGCATTGGCAATTCCGGTTTGTATTGATAACATTCATAAAAAACTGGAACAACAAACAGATTTTGAGCAACAAGCTCAAATAGTCGAAGAAAGTTTTAAAGATGCTTTTTGCAAGAAAAACAAAGAAGCTATTTTGGGTTCCTATCACAATTTTTTGGAAGGAACAGAAACCGAACGGCTTTACTTATCTACACGACAGGCTGAAAGACTTTTTCTTAAGGAGGTGGGTCTAAGTCCAAAATCTTATAGTAACTTACGAAGGTTTTCTAATTTATTGAAAGCAAAAAAATTTAACCCTCAACAAAACTGGACCTCGCTGGCACACGAATTTGGGTATTTTGATCAGTCACACTTCATTAAAGCATTTCACACGTTTTTAGGTATTACCCCGAGACAGTTTAATATGGAAGTCTTTGCGTTGTAATAACGTGTTTTATTAAAATGTCGCTTTTTTACAAGTTTTTAAAATGGTCGCTATTTTAACTTTGATAGTTATTGGCGTAACTATCTGACCTAAAAAACATCCATTATGCTGAAATCAATATTTAAATGGCTGGGTATTGTACTTGGCGTTTTAATCGTACTCTTTGTTCTATTTTATGTGGTTGTGTATTTTTCAACAGAATCCCGAATCAATAAGCAATACGACGTTCAGGTTCAACAAATACAAATACCTTCAGATTCAGTATCTTATGCCAGAGGGAAAAGAATAGCAACGAACCGCGGTTGTTTGGGGTGTCATGGCAACAATTTAGGTGGTGTAGAAGTTTTTCTTCCTGAAGGGTCACCCATGGGTACACTTGTGGCAAGAAACATAACCAGTGGAGAAGGAGGAATACAATATGAAGACTCTGACTGGATACGGGTTTTACGGCATGGCATTAACAAAGAAAATAAGTCGGTTTGGTTCATGCCTTCTCATGAAGTAGCCCATATGTCAAATAAAGACATGGGGGATTTGATTAACTATGTGAAGCATCAACCCCCGGTAAACAATGTAGTTCCGAAAAAAGAATTGAAACCACTCGGCAGAGTTATGGTTTTTCTTGATAAATTTCCGTTGCTTAATGCAGAGATCATTGATCATCAAGCTGCTTTTCAAGACGATATTATTCCATCTGTTACACCCCAATACGGGGCCTACTTGGCCACCACCTGTCAAGGATGCCACTATCCAAATTTAAAAGGAGGTGAAGCTTTTGAAAAGGGCAAGCCGTCGCTTCCAGACATAAGTTCTACGGGGCCTGTTGGCAAATGGACTGAAGCGAATTTTATAACAGCTATGCGAACGGGTAAAAGACCCGATGGTAAGCAGCTTTCGGACGATATGCCGTACAAGTATTTTAATTTTACAGATGATGAGCTAAAAGCCATTTATGTTTATTTACGGCAATTAAAATGACCTGTATAAAGCACTCCGCTTTCGTTTTGCCCGAAAGATTTCGAGAATAAACGAAACCTACGGTGACTGTAGTTACATTATAGTTTTCCCGCTTTTTTTGATAAGGGTATTTTGCAGACTTTCGGCGTCTGCATTTTTATTGAGGTGAGTTAGTGGTTCACAAACTATCTTTTCATGGATGAAAAGAAAACTCGGAGTGGCTAAAAGAATACGAAAACAAATAGATAAATTTAGGGTGACTAATGCAGATATACGATTGTAATTAATTGATTATGAAACTTAGGATTTAACGTTCGTCAGAAAAGCATCGGCAACAGTTCAAACTTCAGCAGACATAGCTTTTGTGGACATTTCCCGGCTCATTCGTCTGATTTTTTACTTAGATTTGCCCAAATATTTTAGCAATTGAGGACTCATCATAAAATTATAAACGGTGACAGTCGCCAAATGACTGAACTCGCTGACAATTCAGTCCATTTAGCTATTACCTCGCCGCCTTATTGGCAACTCAAAGATTACGGAACGGACAATCAAATCGGTTTTCACGATAGTTATGAAAATTACATCAACAACCTGAATTTGGTTTGGAAAGAATGTTACCGCACTCTTCACAATGGTTGCAGGTTATGTGTAAATATTGGTGATCAGTTCGCAAGAGCTGTTTATTATGGACGCTATAAAGTTATTCCTATACGAGAAGAAATTATCAAATTCTGTGAGAACATAGGATTTGACTATATGGGAGCGATCATTTGGCAAAAAGTTACAACATCCAATACAACGGGTGGCGGTGTTCAAATGGGCTCTTACCCGTATCCAAGGAACGGAATTTTGAAATTAGATTATGAGTTTATTCTTGTTTTCAAAAAATTAGGAGAGGCCCCCAAGCCGACAAAAGAACAAAAGGAACTTTCTAAAATGACCGCTGAAGAATGGAATACTTACTTTGCAGGGCATTGGAATTTTGCTGGGGCAAGGCAAAATAATCACATCGCAATGTTTCCCGAAGAGTTGCCCAAACGCTTAATCAAAATGTTTTCTTTCTTTGGAGAAACAATTCTTGACCCATTTGCAGGAAGCGGAACTACTGCAATGGCTGCAAAAAATTTAGATAGAAATTCGGTAGGCTATGAAATTAATTCCGAATTTATTCCATTCATCAAAGACAAATTAGAAGTTCGTCAACAAGACTTGAAAGAAGCGACTTATGAATTTCTGAAGCAACAACCTGCTAAAGCAAACTTTGAAAAAGAAATCTTGAAACAGCCTTACATTTTTAAGGACCCACATGCTCTTGACAAAAAAATTGATGTAAAGAAGTTGCAATTTGGCAGCCGTTTTGACAAAAACAGTTCAGCACAACGGGAAGAATTCTATACAGTAAAAGAAGTTATCAGCCCTGAGAAAATTCGTTTAAGCAACAATTTAACTGTAAAACTTATCGGCATTAAAGAAGACCCGATTATCAATGGAGAAGCGACTGCCTTTCTTATTGAGAAAACAAAAGGCAAGAGAGTATTTATCCGCTATGATGAAGTGAAGCACGACAAGGAGAATAATCTGCTTTGCTATCTCTATCTTGAAAACAAAACTTTCATTAACGCTCATCTAATCAAGAACGGGTTGGTTCAGGTGGACAATGATATTGATTTTAAATACAAAGACAAATTCTTAAACCTACTGCAACAGAATGGCTAAAGAGTGGATTTTAAACAGTGCAATGAATCGTTTTCAACTCAACTTCAAAAGAAACGTTGGACCAACATCAGAATCAATTAGAAAATGTTCCCCCAAATCGCTTGACGAATGGAGGGATTATTATTTCGCAAACGTTAAGGCGAAGGAACACATTGAAGGTTTAGGAAAAAAACTTTATGTCAAGATTACGGAAGTCATAGCATCCGAAGTAGAAGACGTGACCGAACAGGACTGTATTGATTATATGTTACAATTAGTGATTGACCGAACCTTCGACGGTTATATGACAGAGATACAAACCGTTTACGGACAACTTCAAAAAATATTAGGGGTTCAAATACAAGCAGCACCCGATGAGTGGGACAGATTATTCAGTGTTGATTTCTTTATTCAGGTAAAAGACAAATACATAGGTCTTCAAATAAAACCAATTAACACAGGAATTCAACTACCAGAAATTTTTAAAGAATACGCATTACAGGAAAAGATACATCAAAAATTTACAGAGGTTTTTGGTGGCAAAGTATTCTATTTGTTTTCAGCAAAAGTTGGCGACAAAAAAGAAATCCAAAACAACGAAGTAATTGACGAAATAATATCTGAAATTAAACGGCTTGAACAGTTGTAAGACAATCCATATACAGCCAACAACAAAACTTTCGTTTTGCCCGAAGGGCTGGAAATGAAAATTCCAACGGATTTCGCTGTTGAACGAAACCTACGGTGGCTGTACTTGCATTATGGGGTTCCCGCTTTTTTTGATAAGGGTATTGTTTACCCGCACAAGCAGATGAAGATTTGTTTGTTCTCCTAGATTGTGGCAGCATCGTTTTTCTGACGGCTTACTGCAAAAAAACCGGCTTTATTTGCTTATAAGGATGTGACTGATAAAAGATAGTTGAACATTTTAGCCGACTACAATTTTGTAAACTCTACTCTTCTGTTTTTGCCCTTTCCTTCTTCTGTTTTATTGCTTGCTATGGGATCGCTCGCGCCTTTGCCTGATGTTTTAAGATTTGCCCCCGACACATTAAAATTTTCAACAAGATACACTTTCACGGCAGTAGCTCTTTTTTCTGAGAGCGTTTGGTTTTTAGCCGCGTCGCCATCGCTGTCGGTATGGCCGGTGATCATAAATTTCATAGCAGGCGCACTTTCCATCGCCTGGCCAATTTGCTTTAAAATATCAAATGACGACGATTGTATTTTATCAGAATTGGTGGCAAAAAGAATTTCATTTGTTGTAAACTCTCCGTTTTCTATCAGGTCTTTTTGCACAAGGCTGCGCTCATCAATGCCAGACTCTGCAATAACTATATTTGAAACATAAAAATATGCCTGATGGGTTGCGGATGACCCGCTTGTAACACTATTAAAGAAAAAATACTTCGCAAACTCGGGGTCAAAACTCTTAGGCATATCTACTTTTTTCTTTCCCTCCACATACACCCTGATTCGGTGATGATTATTAACCATGATGCCTATGTGTACTTTTTCATCCAACGGAAGACTATATTTTAAATTTTGCAGTGTGTAATTATCGGTGTTATAATGGGTTCCGTAAAACATTTTATCCCAGTCGCGCTGCTCACTATTAGAATAAAAATATACGTCAAAATGGTCTTTGCCAGATAAAAGATAATCTATATTGTTTAGTTTTTTGCCCAGAGCTACTCCAGCCATTACAACCGGTGAAGCTTCGGGAAAAATCATATCAAACTCAATAGTAAAGTTCTTAGGCAATGGTTTTGTCATTTCAAGATTAATGATTGAGTTGGCAGGAACTTTCAGAAATTTTTCTTCGAAGCCCTTTAGCTTTTTCACTTCTCCGCCCGAACTGGAGTTCCATTTTGCCGGGAAGTCGCCAGCCGCGTCTTTTTCAAAGTTGTCGCTGTAAAGCAGTTTTGAGCCGCGTTTAAAATTTATCGAGTTTTCTTCCTCGCCCAAACCGGTTCCTGAGGCGCCTCCATCTTCTTCAAGCCCCGATTTTTTCTTCTTTGATTTTGGGGAAGATTCGGTTTCGTCATTTTCTTTGCTGCCATTCTTTTTTTTCTTCGCAGCATTAATGATGCCTTCTTCTGTTTTATCAACGGCTTTATCGGCGCCCTCCTGTATTCTGCTATTCACTTTTCTTTCTGCTGCCCTTTTAATCGCACGATTAGGATCAATGATTTGGGCCTTAAGTGATTGCGCCAAAACGAAAGAAAAGACAATAATGAAGATGCTTTTCATATCTATGTTTTAATAATTAATTTCAAAGAAATCAATTTAAACAAAATAGAGCATTATTTTTTCCTTATACCCCAAATTGGGGATAGGCCGAACATCGTTACAGGCAAGTCTTTTAGTTGTAAAAAGGTTATACCCATACCTTTGTAAAAAATATTCGCATGAGATCACTTGCAATAGCTGTCAGTTTTTTACTATTTGTTTCGGCTTGCAATAATCAGTCCGGAGAGCAGGAGGAAAAATCCTTCGCCGATAGCCTGTTTGACAATGTTATCGCTGGACACGATGTAGCGATGCCCAAAATGATGAAGTTGGAAAGGCTGCAACGACAGGCAAAGGAAGCTATTGATTCAATTGAACAATTACCCTCTGCTAAAAGGAGAATGTTAGCCGATTATAAAGCACAACTCGATAGCGCGCTTAAAGCGTTGGACTATGCAGATTTTGCCATGACCACCTGGATGCAGGAGTTCAAATATGATTCGTTAAAAAATGATGCACAGATGAGGATAAAATATCTTCAAAGCGAACTGGACAAGGTAAATAAAATGAAAGATGCCGTGCTGGGTAGCATCGGCAAAGCAGATTCTCTGTTACTGAACAAGTGAATTATTATTCCCGCTCGATTTCGGCGCAAAGCGCATCGAAAGTTTCATCAATAGTACCCGACCCCTTCACAACTGTCAGCATCTTCTTTTCTTTGTAGTAATTTGCCACCGGTTCGGTTTCCCTATGATAAATTGAAAAGCGCTTCCGCACTATTTCTTCATCGGTATCATCAGCGCGACCGGACGTTTTACCCCTGTTTAGAATCCTTTCTACCAATTCATCATCATCCACATTCAATAACAGTACGTTGTCTATCGCAGTTTTTTTAAGAAACAATAGCCGTTCCAGGGATTTTGCCTGATTCACAGTTCTTGGGAACCCATCGAACAGAAAACCCTTTGCCTCTTTATTCTCTTCAAGGTGATTGTCAATAATACCCACAACCATTTCATCAGGCACCAGTTGACCCTTATCAATCAGCTTTTTTGCTTCAACTCCAAGGGGCGTTTTTCTCGCGATTTCGGCACGTAATAAATCGCCTGTGGAGAGGTGCACTAATCCATATTTTTCCACTAATTTCTCCGACTGTGTGCCCTTCCCACTCCCCGGAGCGCCAAATAAAATCAGATTATACATTGCTAAGCCCTGGTTTTTATTGAGAATGTAAAGATATGAAGCATGCAGCCAAAATGAACTGTTTTTATTCATAAAATATTCATTGATGGGGTGGCTCTCCCCGCCGTTTAGAAATTGATGCGAGAGCTGATGGCTTTAAATAGAAAGCGAACCCTCCATTCTGCATGCAATGTTTTGGCAACGAGTTTTGAGGATCTCTGCCGAACAGTACCGCCCGGACGGGGCAGAATATTGATTCAACTGGGAGTCCGGCTATTTTCCACAGTTTGTTAATAACTCCAAAAGTGCTATTTTTGCCACCCTAATTTTATTAATATTATACAATTATGTCAGTAATTCAGAAGATACAGGATAAATATGGCAAGGTTATGGCCGTTATCATTGGTATTTCGCTTGTGATATTTGTGGTAATGCTTGCGTTTGAAAATGGTGGAAGTTTGTTCAATTCCCAGTCTATGACCGTAGGAAAAATCAACGGTCAAAAGGTAGATATTCAGGATTTTAGCAGACGGATTGATATACAGACGCAAATAATGAAGTCTCAGGGAACTGGTGAGAGCGAAATGGCGGCACAACAGGCAAATGATCAGGCCTGGAGTGAGGAAATATTCAGGATTTTATTGGATCAGGAAACTAAAAAGCTTGGAATTACGATTGGTAAAAAAGAGTTGAACGATCTTCTGTTTGGCTTTAATCCTCCGCGGGAGTTAAGACAAGCCTTTACCGATCCCCAAACCGGCCAGTATAATGGCGCAATGGCACAACAACAAATTAACCAGATAAGGACTCAAGGCACCGCCGAACACAAAGCTGAAATGAATGCATTTTTGGACCAAATGGTTATGCAGCATCTTGGTGTAAAATATGACGCGTTACTCACAGTCAGCATCAACTTCCCTAAATGGATGATTGAAAAGCAAAATGCCGAAAATGCTTTGATGTCAAAGATTTCGTTTGTAAGAGAACCTTACACAAGCATTTCAGATTCGGCAGTAAAAATTACTGATGCTGAAATTCAATCGTACATTAATAAGAACAAAAAGGACTTTAAACAACCGGAAAGCCGCAGTATTTCATATGTTGCTTTTAATGCCCAACCAAGTGCGGCAGACAGTACAACAGCGTTGAAAAATGTTTTGGAACTAAAAGCAGAATTTGATAGCACTGATAACACGGAAAGTTTTTTGGTGAATCAGGGTGTTAACACTTTCTATAACAGTTATATCAGCGGTTCCAGAATACAGGTGCCAATGAAAGATTCAATTTTCAAAGTTGGCGTAGGGAACATATACGGCCCGTATATTGACGGAGCGAACTATACTTTGGCAAAAGTTCTTGGATCCAAAGCGATGCCTGATACTGTAAAAATCAGACATATTCTTATTGGTCTTGTAACACAGGATCCTCAAACCGGGCAACAAATTCCCATAAGAGATACTGCAACCGCAAAAAAGCTGGCTGACAGCGTGGCGCTTGCCATCAGAAACGGAGCCAATTTCGATTCAATGGTAGTTAAGTTTTCCAACGATCAAGGTAGTGTAAACAACAGAGGGGAATATAATGATGTTCCCTCAGGGCAAATGGTTCCAGAATTTAATGATTTTATTTTTGGAAACCCGATAGGAAGCAGGGGGATTGTAAAAACTGAATTTGGCTACCATATTATCGAAATACTTTCTCAAAAAGGAAGTTCAACCGGTTATAAAATTGCTTATCTGTCTAGACCTATTGAAGCAAGTCAGGAAACCGACTTGACTGCAAATAACGATGCGACAAAATTTGCAGGACAGGTAAAAGATCCAAAAACCTTTGACGCCGCCGCTCAGGTATTACAAAAAGAAAAAGGGATTAATAAAGCAATTGCTACTGACATACCCCCAACCGGCTCAATGATCCAAGGCGTGGGCAGTTCCAGATCTTTCGTAAAAAGCATTTACGAAGCCGATTTGGGTGATGTTGTGCAACCTCAACGTGTTGGCGATTTTTATGTTGTTGGTCTTGTTACAGAAGTAAATGAAGAAGGTACAATGACTCCTGCAAAAGCAAGAATGATGGTAGAGCCATTATTAATCAATGAAAAAAAGGCAGACATTATTAAAAATAAAATTGGAAAGATAACAACACTCGAAGCGGCAGCTACTACCCTAAAGAAAACTATTGAACCTGCCGATAGTATTCGCTTTAATGGGCAAGGGAATCCGTTACTGGGTTTTGAGCCCAAGGTGATAGGCGCGTCATTTAATAAGGCGAACTTAAATAAAGTAGTTCCGGAAGCAATCGCCGGCTCTCAGGGTATTTTTATAGTACGTATTGAAAATCAAATGGCTACACCAGTTGCGGTTGCAAATGTTGAACAGGAAAGAACAATGAGGTACGAACAGGCGAAACAACAGAACCGTCTTCGGTCTTTTTATGCCTTACGCGAAGCAGCCACGATTAAAGACTACCGAAATAAATTTTATTAATTACACCCATTGTGAAATTTTAACCGAAATGTACTGTAGGGCAGCCCCTTTTTTTAGGGGCTGTTTTCGTATAAAATTTTCTGTGTCAAACCAGCTTAGTGAAAACCAAAGAACAAATGCTGTCCTTCTTCACTACTGGCGTAGTAAACGTTATATATGGGTGGTGTAAACGTTTACTCACTTTTATTGTTATAGTTACACATGGAAATTAAAAATAAAGTTGCCGAAAGCGGAATCATCACCATTAACCTCGAAGATTTTTTTCCAAAAAAGGAAGTTGCTCTATTCGACATCAGGGACCATCTTTTCATGGAAATGATATTGAAGGAAAAAGATTTTCGCGAAGCGTTAAAAACCCTCAATTGGGAAAAGTATCGCGATAAGAACGTTGGCATTATTTGCTCCGCAGATGCTATTATTCCGCAGTGGGCCTATATGCTGGTAATGGCGCATCTTTTTACCATAGCAAATTTTATTGCCGTTGGCGATGCAGACGAGGTGAAAAAGAGATTCATACTTACCGAAATAAATTCTTTAAATACTGACAAGTACAGGGATGCCCGAATTGTGATAAAAGGATGTGGTGATTTGCACATTAGCGATTATGCCTATGTTGAGATCACCCGCGTGTTATTGCCCTTTGCCAAAAGTATTATGTACGGCGAGCCCTGTAGCACGGTGCCGGTTTATAAAAGAAAATAACTTACACGATGACCACCTCTCTCCTTTTGGGCTTGTCGTTAGTTTTTTCAACCGTGTAGGAGTATGCCTCTTTCAGGTCTTTCTGTCCACTATGGGTAAATACAAGAATACGTTTCCCATCGGTGCGTACGTGTACAATGCCATACGCTGTTTTACTGAAAGCAAAAAAAGACCCTTTTGGCTGAGTGGCAGATGGCTTGTCTAACTTTGCCCAGCCTTCCGTTTTTAAAAAGGCTACCATTTCGGTAACAAAAATTAACGGCCGGTCAATTCTCGAATATTTGCCTAATGCGCCCACCAGCGTTGCCCTCGGGTGAATATATTCCTTAGCTGCGTTTTCGTCGCCCGAAGACACTACAGAAACGAACGGATTTACAGCATCTAGGAAAGCGTTAGAAAAATCAGCGGAGCCGTGGTGAGGTACTTTAAAAATATCTGCCTTTATGGGCTTCGACTTTTTGTTGGCCACCAGAAAATCTGCAGCCTCTTCATTCAAATCGCCCGCGAATAAAAAATTCACGTTGCCGTATTGTACCTTTAAAATAACGGAATGCCCGTTAATTGTGTGCGATGCCGAGTAGCTGCCCGAAGAATTTTTAACAGTTTCAGCCGATTCTTCGGCGATTGGGCCTAATGGTTTATGCATAAATTTTAAAGCAGGAGAGCCCTCTATCGTTTCCTCAATGGGTCCGAGAACGTTCACCGAAATGTCTTCATCTGCCAGAAAATTAAAATCGCCTTTGCTTTTGTGGCTTAACCTTTTTTGAAGAATCTGGTACTCATATTGTTTTTCGTACGTGGCAAGAGTTTTCTTCCAGGCTTTAAATCCCTGGTTCAGCTCTTCTTCAGGGAATTCATCCATCCTGTTGACCAAGCCGTTCAGGTACAGTTGATCATTTTGTACAACCGTAGGGCCCAACAACTCCTTTTCTTTCCTTGATGATGGGCGTTTAACTAACCCGTTATGGAAAACAATTGAAGGCTTTATAAAAAGTCTTTTTTTCGGGTTCTTGTTTTCTTCGGACTTTAGTATTTGGGGCAGCCCTTCAAAATGGTCGGCATCTCCGTGAGACACAACTATGCAGTCAACTACTTTTGGATTTTTTAGCGATGTGCCGGGAAAGCGGCTGGCAAGATAGCGTGCGAAAAGTTGGTTTTCCCCGCCATCAATAAAAATTAGTTTTCCTTTTGGGGTTTCAATAACACTGGCATCACCCTGCCCCACATCCACAAACGAAACTTTGAGTATGTTTTTTTGATCAAGCGGCAGTAATACTTCTTCCTTTTTTGTTTTGGATGATTTTAAAATAAATCCAACTGATTTTACGGGGATGATGCTCCCGTCCTGCAAATTTTTAAAATTCTGAAGGGCAATTTTAATGGTACTTCCCACGCTTTCTAATAATTCAACCTCGTCTCCCCAGGCGAGAACCGTAATGAGGCTTGCGGTTTTCTTTTCAGTTGAGTTGTAAACCTTAACCAGGTCTGCGTTAATAAAGTGCGTATTCATATTTGGTGTTTTTTAGTGTCAGGTTAAAACCAGCCCCTTCGCTTAAATGCTATCAGCATCCAAACAGGAATAATAAACATCATTGCCACCGCAATCCAAAAGCCCCAGTGATGTTTGGTGAGCGGAATAATGTCGAAGTTCATGCCAAAGATACCACCGATAACGGTTGCGGGAGCCAGCAGGCAGGTAACAATAGCCATCACCTTCATCACCTCGTTCATGCGCAGGTTCACATTGCTGATGTAAAGATCCTGCATGCTCATGACCATGTCGCGGTAATTGTCAACCAGGTCAATTGCCTGCACGGTGTGGTCATAAATATCTTTATAGTATCGTTCGTTGAACTCTGTGAGTAGTTCGCTTTCACTTTTAATGATGTTTGCAACTACTTCGCGCACCGGATAAATGCTACGTTTTAAAACAATCTGCTCTTTTCTGATGGCGTTAATTTGTGCGAGTGTTCTTTTATTGGTGCTTCGCACGATGTCTTCCTCTAGGTCTTCTATCTGGTCGCCCAGCCTATCCATTACAATGTAGTAGTGATCCACAATCGTGTCAAGCAATGTGTAGTACAAATAATCCGCTTCTTTACAGCGTGTTTTGCTTGTGGGCATTTTCAATCTTCCGCGCAGCGCATCAAAAACATCGCGGGCGGGGTCGTCCTGAAAGGTAATTACAAAGTTTTTGCCCAGCACAAGGCTGATCTGTTCCTGTTCCACAGCCTGTTTTTGTTCGCAGAAGTAAAGCATATTCATTACGCTGAACAAAATTTCATCCATCTCATCCATTTTTGGGCGCTGACCTATGCTCAAAATATCTTCACGTAAAATAGGCGAAATACCAAATCTCTCGCCAATTATGTCCACATCTTTTTTTCTAAGCCCGTCCACATTAATCCACACAATTTTACCATTACCGGTTGGTAGTTGCAGGCATTCCTCAAGTTCAATGTTCTTATATTCCTCTATTTGTTCTTTGTTGTACACGTAGGCAGAAATCGCCACCAGAGCTGCATCCTCCCGCACCGGCGTAATAGTTGGGTTTACTGAAAGTATTTCCCGGGTTCTTTCGGTGCCAAAGAGTTCGATAGGGTTTAAAATATATCTGAGATATTTTTCCGTTTGGGATTTCATTATGGAAAGATAGAATTTGTTATTGACTAAAACGTGCCGGTTGCTAATAAAAGAATGTTGGGGGAAAATGCCTATTTCCATTTCAGTACCCTCACCTTATACAGTTTAATATGAGGCACATGAATTTTTTTTTCGGGATTTTTCAAATAGATATTATAAGTCCACCAGCTTTGCTCTGCCTGAGTATAGACGACCTGCCGGTTTTTTTTATAATAATTTACTGATTTAATGTCATGTTTTCCTTCCAACGGCTCGAAAATGCTGAACCGCTCATACCTTAAATTAAATCTGAAAGTATTATGATGCGTGCTTACCAGCAGCTCCTGATCATCAATTATCGACAGGTCGTGACCACCTTTATCGGGTAACTTCCAACTACGTTCCAGCTTTAATTTCGGTTGCATTTTACCCACAGTAATAAACTGATAGCTTCGTAATTCATCAAACCCTAACGCATAAAGCCGCTTGTTCTTTTTGTTCCAGATCACTCCATGCGCTGAATAAAGGGAATCCTTCCACAATACCTGCTCAGGACGATTTAGATCGTACAGCTCCAGGCTGTTGCCTTTAGGGTGTGTGGAAAGAGCCACCACCACCAGCTTACCTGGAAGCAGTTCCGCTGAATGTGCGTTTGGCGCCACCACATTAAACAGTGTCTTCTTTGTTTTAACATCTAATAATATCGCGGCTCCGCCTGATGAGGTTAGCAATAGGCTTCTCCCTTTATTAAATGGTTTACATTCGTCAAGCGTTATCATTCGCTTTTTGTATTCTGGCGAAAGGTCAGCAGCTTCCGAAGCATTCCATGTCCAGTTTATAGAAGCCGTTGTCCCGGAAGTTCTGCTGGCATCAATTATTATTACTTTATCATCGCCGCAGGCAACCAGCGTGTGTTGCGCTGATAAGGCGTTTGTGATCAGCATTGCAGAGAAAAAAATGATTTTGTAGTGCATACAATGCTATTGTTTAAAAAATTATTGAAATGATCAACACCGATTCGAAAATTTAATGAGAGCATTTTTCACGTAAAGCTTTTTATAGCGAGTTCTGTACGGAAAACGGGAGTGATATTATGAAAATTCATACGCGCTATCAGGTATTATTTATTCATCCTTTATGATCCTACTGGCCGCTATTAAATCTTCCGGCGTATCAATTGCAATATTCTTATACGTGGTTTCGGCTAAATAAATATCAACGCCGTTATCTAAAAACCGTAACTGTTCCAGCTTTTCGGTTTGCTCTAAAACTGATTGAGGCCAGGTTGTAAAGGTGAGCAAGGCCTCCTTGGTAAAGGCATAAACACCCACGTGTAAAAAATAGGTAGCGGTAAAATTTTCATCGCGCTGGTAAGGAATTGGGCTGCGGCTGAAGTATAGTGCCTTACCGTTTTTATTGGTCACAACCTTTACCATATTGGGGTTTTGAGCGTCAGCGTTGTTATCAAACCGCCGCATCAGTGATGCCGCCTGAACAATTTCGTTATCGAACAAGCGAACGAGTTTTTCAAGCGGTTCTTTTTGAATAAACGGCTCATCTCCCTGAACGTTTACGATTACATCTACGTTAAGGTCTTTTACTGCTTCAGCAATTCTGTCTGTGCCGCTCTCGTGTTTCTTCACGCTCATCATTGCTTTACCACCCCGATTAGTGATTTCGTTATAAATCATCTCACTATCTGTTACAACAATTACTTCGCTAAATAAGCCACTGCTTTTCGCTGCTTCGTAAGTGTGTACGATAACGGGCTTATTGCCGAGCATTTGCATCAGCTTTGCCGGAAATCTTGTGGCCGCATAGCGAGCAGGAATAACGGCAACTACTTTCTTCATGCTTCAAAAGTAATGCAAGTATTTAGCATTTAGACAGGACACGTTTTAAAATGTCGCACAGAAAAAAATACGCGCATAAAAAGTCATCCTATCAAGTACGCTCATTCACATCTCGTTCGTCGCATCGAGCGCAGCGAAGAATCTCCGCTTATATTTAGGAAATGCCTCTCTGCGGTCTGTATGACGATCGCCACCATTTTGAATGGGCCTTTTAGATATTGGACGTTGGGCTACGCAAAAAATTATTATTCCGTCGGTTAAATCTACTTTTGGTCGTGTAAGGGCTTCTTTACAAACGGATCTTTTAAAAGGTTCAAAAAGTCCTCATCTTTTTCGTTAGGATAATGGCGATCAAGACCATACTTTAACTTTGATGTCGGCAACGTGCTAAATGTTCCAAACATTCTGTCCCATATTGAGAACACCGCTCCGTAGTTAGTATCGGTGTACGGTTGTTGCCAGCGATGATGCACTTTATGCATGTTGGGCGAGATTAAAAAATAGCTTAAAAATTTATCGAGTTTTGCTGGCAGGCTGATATTGGCGTGCGTAAATGCTGTTGCCACAACCACAAGTGTTTGATAAATCATTACGCTGTACATTGGCGCACCACTTATAAAAATCAACAAAAGAAAAAAGAACCCTCGTAGCAAACTGTCGCCGGGATGATGACGTAAACCTGTTGTTACGTCCACTTTATTATCACTATGATGAATTAAATGAAACTTCCACAGGTACCCATTTTTATGCATCACCCAATGCACCAGCCAACTGCTGAAATCTAATGCCAGCACGCCGATGACAATAGCTCCTAAAATATTTGCATCGAACCAATAAACCATGCCCCAGTCAGTTTGTGTACACCAGTCTGAAAGCATCACAATAAACGCAGCGAGACCTGTATGAATGATGAGATGAATAATTGTGAATCCGAAATTCACTAAAGCATGGGCGAATTTTGTTTTTCTGTACTTTAAGTTGATTAATGGGATGGCGCCTTCAAGAACCCAGAAGAAAAGTAAACCTCCTACGAGCAAAGTCATTCGCTCGAGCGGGCGCTGATCCAATGTAGAAAAATACGAAACTATTTGCTCCATTGTTCTATAGACTTTTTCTTAATCATGTTTAGATGATGCCGTCCTATCGGCGAAACCGAGTTTATTCCGAGTCATATTCGTAACCGCAATCAGAGCAACGACATACGGTTTCTTTACCCGGCGAACCAGCAGGCAACAGGGCGTTAGCAATTGATGCGATTAATCCGGATGCTTTTCGCGGAGTCGCAATGTACTCGATATTCGCGGAGCCGCATTTTATGCAGGAATTCGGGTGTGTAAACTCTTTCCCGGCCGTTTTTAAAATACCCAACGCCCGCTCAAGGTGAACTTCCGCAACCATTAATTTAATGCCGCCTACGGCATAGGTCATGCCAGGCTCCACCGCAACAATGTTTTCATCACGCAGCCAGCAGTTGATGTTCTCGCTTTCAAGCAAGCCTTTTGAAACATTTGCAGAAATATAATCGTCGAATAATGCCGCCAGTACATACTTCATAGGTTGAAAGTACGATTTTTTTGACGCAAAGAATCGGCACCCTGATTGGATACAAAGAGTTTTATTGATAATTACCGGTTTGGCATTATTGGTCATCGTAATGGAAAGGCGAGCCTATTTCCCCACATTTTGCCGGATACTATCCATCATTTGGTTTAGACCCAACCAGGTGCCTTCGAAAAACTCTCCACGGCGCATTATTTGAAAGCTTTGTTCTACAATCTTTGCAATCTCAGCTTCTGAAATGAATTTGGCAACAAGCTGCCCGTAATCATTTTTTGTTTTTTGCATTTCTGTACTGATCGTCACTACCATTGTGTTGCCACTCTTACCATGCACCAAATCCCACTCTTTGTATAGTGCTGCGTTGTTTGCATCAAAATCCCGGTTCTGCATGTTGGCTGAATTTAAGGTTACCAGTTTAATGGGAATCAGATTACTTTTTTCGAAAGTCCTGAGCAGGGAATCAAGTTTATGTTCCTGTTCCGGTGTGTAAATATTCTCATAGTCGTACACCATGTTAATATTAGCAGGTGTGGCAATATGCTGAACGGGAAATTCAACTTTCACGCCTCGTTCTTTACGATCCACAACAGCCTGATTTAATCTCTTCGACGGATTACAGGCTATCATTAGAGTAATGACGGTGGCAATTGTGAAAGTCTTTTTTGTAGAAAACATAATTTTTTAGGTAGATGAATATGTATCAATAATAAGAATAGACCTTTGCATAATTTCAAAAATCGTGCCCGATGAAGCCGCCCGTTCTACTTTCTCTCCGGCGAAACGGGTTGCCATATTACCCGATACAAAGTCGCCATCATGGATGTTCGCAAATCTGTTTCAGATTATTTAAACCGGCGGTATAGTCAGGATCCAGCATTTTCTCCATATTGGTAAACAAATTCATAATCCGGAACGGATAGGGGACCTCGCTTGTAAAACCCCAGACAGCTTTTGTTCCTGCTCCTGAAGGAGCCAGAATTATGTAGGCCTGGGCGTCACTTTCGTACGGGCTTAAAAACTTAAGATCGGTATCAACTCTGTTAGGTCTTTGAAGGCGTTTCAGCGTTTGGCACCCTTTTCCAACCTCCTTTTTTTCACTTTCCCAACAAAATTTAGCCCCGGCCGTGCCATCGCGCCCCTCAAAACTCCGCTTCATTGCAGAGTCTCGGGAACTCCATGGACTCCATTTTTCCATCGCCGACAGACTATTCACATTTTCCCAAACCTTTTCGATGGGAGCGTTTATCTCTATGGACTTTTCGTACTTTACATGCCCGTCCACGAATGCTGCGATAATAAGCGCTAATGCAATAACTACAGCAAGAAAAAGTAAAATTCTATATAATATTCTCATAATAAAAGAGGTTTGATCTACAAATATTTGTGTTTGTTATAAGAGAATGAAATCTTTCGCGTAGATGGCGCAGCGGGTTATTTCAGGTGTTTTAACTTAACCATTTCAATGCGCGTATCGCTTACTGATGTGATATCAAATTCGTAGTCGCCAATAATGATTCTTTCTTTGTGCTTTGGAATCGTTTCGTGGTGGTCTATAATGTAGCCGGAAAGCGTTTCGGAAGTTTCGTTGCCCTCAAAAATCAACCCGAATTTTTCTTCAAGATAATCTAACTCCAGCCTGCCTGAGAACAGATATTCATCCTCACTGATTTGTTTTTCTACAAACACTTCGGTGTCATACTCATCTTTTATTTCACCAAATAATTCTTCCAGCACATCTTCCATTGTGATGATGCCGGCGGTACCGCCAAATTCATCCACCACCCAGGCAATGCTTTTTCCTTCCCTGCTGAATTTATAAATCAGGTCAACGGCGCTCATGCTTTCGGGCACAGCAGGTATTTCCAATAAAATTGATTGAATATCCTGTGGCTTGTTAAACAAATCCAACTCATGAATATAGCCCAGAATATTATCAATATTCTCTTCATAAATAATAATTCGGCTGCGTTTTGTTTCGTCAACTTTCTTAACAAGCGCATCTATGGAGGCTGTAATATCAATACCCACAATTTCTTTTCGGGGAACCAGGCTTTGCCTAATTTTTCTATTGGGAAGTTCCTGGGCGTTTTCTAAAAGCTGTGTACTGGTTTCTGCTTTTTCAAATTCTCTTGCATCATCGGCAAATAAAAATCTGAGATCCCCGCGGCTGAGGGGCATTTTATCTTTCTCAAGGCGAACATTGAAAACGTATTTCAGCATCCAGTTTGACAAAGCAAACATGGCCGCAGCAATACTTTTTAAAATTTCAAATATGAAATTGGTGATGTGGGCAAAAAATCTGAGCAGCCTGTTACTATGTGCACGGAATAAAGCCCGTGGAATAAACTCAACGAAAATCAGAATAAAAAAGGCATTAAATATAATCTCAAGAGTGACCTGTGCTGCCCTGTTTTGCAAGCCAAGCAATGGCCACAAACGTCTGGCCACCTCGCTAGTAAGTAAAACAAAAACAGTAAGGAAAATTATCGAACCAATAATTGTGGAACCCAAAAATAGTCCGGGGTTATCAATAAACTTCCCCAATATTTTGCCAATTGATGAGCCTTGTCTTCTTCTGAGTTCAATGTTCAGTCTGCTGGCACTCACAAAGGCCATTTCTATTCCTGCAAAGAATATCATGGAAACAAACGAGGAAATCCATAAAATGAGCGTCCAATCCATACCATAAAGATAAATAAAAGCCTAAACGAAGAACAATTTGATTTTTATACTTTAGGCTGAAATGGTTGTAGAGCCTGTGTTGATTGCCCGTAAGGCCGAACCGAAATTATACGCTTCGGTACCCGGTAATTGTTGGGATTATTTTTCATAGCTTCAAAAACTTGCGTACTAACTTCTCTGTATCGGCGCAAGCTTCCTGCAAATCAGCATTTACTACCACTTTATCAAACTGGTCGCTGAACGAAAGCTCATATTCTGCTTTCGCGATACGCGTTTGCAACATTTCTTCAGATTCCGTTCCTCTGCTTGCCAGCCTGCGCGCCAGCTCTCTTGTTGATGGTGGTTCGACGAAAATAGTTAAGCAATTTCCGAGGTATTGCTCCTTTATATGAATAGCGCCTTTTACGTCAATATCCAGCAAAGGATATTTTTGTTCGCTCCAAAGCCGGTCTATTTCGCTGCGTAGTGTACCGTAGTATTTACCATCGTAAACCATTTCCCACTCCAAAAAATCGTTTGTTTTTATTTTGCTGTTGAATTCATCGGCACTCATAAAGTAATAATCCTTTCCGTTTACCTCCCCTTTACGTGGTTTGCGGGTAGCTGCAGATATTGAAAATGATAATTGCGGTATTTTTTGCAGTAAATAATGTGTGATAGAAGTTTTACCTGCCCCGCTGGGGGCCGTTATAATAATTATTTTGTTTGAAACTGCACCACCACCCTGTAAATCGGGAAAACGTTGTAAACTAAAAGGATCAGCATTCATAAAAACGACAAGATTGTTGCAACGACAAAATAGATAAAAATGAGCAAACAAAAAAGATTGTGACCAACTTTAGCAGTTAATTTTTGTTGTGATTGCGGAACGAAGCGGCTAAGTTATTAAATTGCAGGGCGTATTTATGAAGAGTATTTCCTCTATCTGGCGAATTATTAAAGGAATCATTTTTTTTCTGCTGATCTCCCATCTTGTGTATATTGTGGTACTGAAATGGGTATATCCTCCCATCACCATTACGCAAATTACCAGTTCGATTAAAGGCTATGGATGTAGCAGAACTAATGTTTCGCACCAAAACATCTCGCCCAATGCCCGGCTGGCCGTTATTGCATCCGAAGACCAGCTTTTTCCGGATCACAATGGCTTTGACTGGAAGAGCATTCAAAAAGCAATTGACTATAACCAGCGCAAGCCGGGCCGCGTTCGTGGTGGCAGCACTATCAGCCAGCAAACTGCAAAAAATGTATTTCTGTGGCAGGGACGCAGCTGGATACGAAAAGGCCTCGAAACCTATTTCACATTTATGATTGAAAGAATATGGGGCAAAGAAAGGATACTGGATGTGTATTTGAACGTTGCGGAAACAGGTAAAGGAATTTTTGGTATTGAAAAGGCCGCCCAAACGTATTTCAACAAATCTGCCAAAAATATTACAACTTATGAAGCGGCCGCCATTGCTGCAGCACTCCCAAACCCGGCAAAGTACCCGGTAAAGCCCATGAGTGGTTATGTGGCGGCAAGGAGGGCTAAAATTGTGCAGCAAATGAATTTTTTGAAACCGGACAGAGAGATACAGAAAATTATTGAGTAACTTCGGCATCGAAAAGAAGAACCATAACTAAACAGTATATTCTATGTTCCGTCTTATTCCCCTTCTATCGCTGTTATTGCTTACGTTATTATCTAATGCTCAGGATACTGATGCGCAATTATTAAAGCGTTCGCAGTTGAAAGCAAATCTCTACGCTGTTGGGATTAGCTTTAATTATGAACATCGAATTGCAAAACAAACAACTATTAATACCGAAGCTGAGTTCAATCACGGGTTTGTACTTCCAAAACACTCAATTGATGGTAAAGATTGGGCACACATTTTCTTTCCCGCTATTTCTCTTGAGGCAAGACAATATATTAACCTTTTGCAAAGGCAATTAAAAAACAAGTCGCTAACTGATAATACGGGTGGCTTTTTTAGTATTACTTCGGGCGTGAGACTTCCTCCCACGATTGCCCGAAATATTACTAGTCAAAGTTCGTTTTTTGTCACTCCCGCCATGGGTATGCAATTGAGCGTAGCTAATCGTACAAATTTTGAAAGTCGCATAGGATATGTGTTCTTATATGGTATGAAAACTGAAAAATGGCATGCTGCGCCAAACATCAGGCTTAGCATCGGTTATGTAATCAAATAATTTTTACAACCGCGTCAATCGCAATTTGTATACGCTCCTCATATCCACCGCTAACATTTGTCCAGGGGGTTGATTGATTAATTAGAATATCTTTATACATTTTAAACAGTCTTTCGCGAGTTTCCTGGTCAGGATATTCGCGTAGTTCATCTTTTGTCCACGGCAGATCCGGGTTACAAAGCAGGTAGAGATCATACGTTCTGTTAACGATTTCTTTCAAAATGAAATCGTGACATTTGCCAAAAACATACTCGCACCAAACTTTCATTACATACATGTCGGTATCAATAAAAAGAAAATTTGAGGATTGGGGGTAGGTAAACGACGTAGATTGACGTTGGCCTTTTATTCTTTCAACGTACTCATCCTCTTGTTGTAACTGACCCTGTGCAATTAATAGCAAATCTTTATAGGTGTAGTTGATTCCGTTTTCTAAAAGATACTGCCGCGCATACTCCGGCACCCATTCTGTTGCAAAATGCTCAGCCAGTTGTTGGCACAAGGTGCTTTTGCCGGTGCTTTCGGGCCCTATAACTACTATTTTTTTAAGCATGCACAATTTTGTTTTCTTTTGCCTTTCGCACCCACTCAAATAACCCCCAAAAAGCCATCACAAGCAATATCAAATAATAAACGCTGGTGAACACCAATCCTTTTACAAAATACAGGGGAATTGAGCAAGCGTTGGTTAATATCCACCAGTACCAGCTTTCGACTTTTTTTCTCGCCATCAGCCACATACCCGTAAAAGCGGAAGCAGAAGCCAATGCATCGGCCCAGGGAATGGCTCCCGTGGCAAAACTTTGTTTTAAATGAAAAAGTGCCAAATAAATAACCGCATAAAAAGTCGCAAAGAAAAGCAACTGTTGCAGCTGTTCTTTTCGGGTAGAGAATTTTATTGTTACAACATGCTGTAGCCGAACATCTTTTCTGGCCCACAGCCACCAGCCATACACGCTCATCACGGTGTAATAGAAGTTTACAGATGCTTCGCCTAACAAGTGATATTTGAAGCTAAGGTAAACGTAGATGACTGTGTTTGCCAAACCCGTAGGAAATACTAAAATATTTTCTTTTCTGCTAAACCAAACGCTTACAATTCCTGAAACAACAGCAATATACTCCAACAGCGATGTATTGGCAATGCCTTTTAAAAATTCATCAAAGATTTGCTGAACAGACAAGTAAAATTTTTCTCAAAAATAGTAAAATGCGATGATGCTGAATGCCCGGCTTTATCTGCCTGCTTTTCGAATTTTCGTGCACCACTTGCTAATTGGATACAGATGTTAATGGGTTAATGAAAACAGATTTACTTAGTCGTCCCTTAAAAACTCTGTAATCCACACTATGCAAGGGTTTGAGAATAAAAAGACGTTGTAAAATTTGCAGGTTTTTAGTAAATTGAAGCGTAAACCTTGCAAAATAAATTCATGTTATCAAGATCAGTCTCCAATAATCAGTTAGGCTTTTACAGCATTTGAGGAACAATTGAGCCATCAGCATCCCTTGTATATTTTTGCAGCAATATCCTGCTGGCACCCCATGGCATCAATAGTAACAATAGCCCCTTCTAATATCAATAGTTCCAGCAAGGCAGGAATAGCGGTGATCTCATTACTTCTTTCATCTGTTTTTTGCGTTTCCTTGCATATTTTAAATCCTATTTTTTGACTTTAAGCCCTATTTGTAATTAGATGATTTTTTGAGGAACGACTAATTATTCTTTGAATAACCAAAACGGAAACAATTAGCAAAACAATGGGAACAGTTAAAAAATAAAAAGCATTTACGCCACCGATATTTTTGAACAGTATGCCAACAATTCTGGATCCAATAGTTCCGCCCAATGCAGAAGATATGATAATGAGGCCGGACATGGGTGCGTGCAGATTTTTAGGCAGATGACTCAATACCGCAGAGTTTAACAATGGATAGACGGGTGCGATAAATAACCCTATTAAAGGTAACATAAAACCCAAAGCTGGAACATCGGCAAAACTGCTCAATTTTTTACACTCCCCGGCAGCACTGAGTTGTGGCAATATTGCCAGTAATAACGCGATGGATAACAGTGCGCAACCAATAACGATAACTGCCCAGGATATTTTTTTAGACAGCCAACCGGCTATAAATCTGCCGACGGCTAAAGAAATAGCCAGCAGCGACGCCATTTGCACGCTTAGCTTTTCTGAAAAAGAAAATATCTTTTCATTGAACCTGGGCAGCCAGGTCATAATACCCTGCTCTATCATCACAAAGAAAAAAGCAGCGCAAATAAACACGAGTACTAAGGGCACGGTAATCAAGGTAAGGGAACTTTTAATGTCTTCCTTCCAGTTGGTACCGGCGGTTTCGCCAGGTATCTGCACGCCCGAAAAAGCCAGGAACAGAAAAGACAAGGCAATAAAGCCGCAAAGCACAAGGTATACATTTAGCCATGCGTCCACATTGGTATCGGAATAAAAAGCGGGAAACAAAAAGTAGGCACTGGCAATGCCCACCATAAAAAAACCTTCGATCGAACTCATCAAAGACGAATGTTGCTGCGGTGTACTGGTAACTACGCCTACCAAACTATACACCGATAGTTTGATTAATGCAAAACTTACGCCCACCGACAAAAACATCATTTTGGCGGCCCAGAAACTATTGGCAAAACGCATACCCAGGCAACCGATAAACACAATGGCCAATGCAATCAGCATGGCATTCTTATAGCCCAGTCTTGGTAAGAAAGAGGCCACAAAAAAAGATACGATGGCAATGGGCAAATCCTTGAAAGCTTCCAATATAGAGGCTTCAATCTCATTCACACCATACACATTGATGGACTTAGCAATAACAATACCGACACTGTTGAGCAGTATGGCAAAAACAAAGTAGTTGATATAAAGCGACAGCTTTATGGTTTTGTCAGCGTTTGAGTTCATCATCATTCTAATTTACACTATAAGTCTTTTCGTCTATGCCCATGCCCTTTAAGGTAAGGCTTTTCCAATGAGGCGGCAGTACCGATTTTATTTGCCTGATACCTGATGGCGTTATTTCCAACCCGCCAAAACCCATCAGTACAGCCTGCAATATACCTCCTGCGCCAGTGGCAAAATAGGGATTGGTACCGCCTTTGGTTTCTGCAATTACTCTAAATGGTGGGTTGAGGTTGGGGATATACGCATCCTGAAACCAATGCCATGCTTTTTCTTTGTTGCCCAATCGCGCGTAGAGCAAGGAAAAAATACCCTGAGTCATAGCGGGCGTTCCTTCGTTGGGAACGCGGGTTTCATAATACATTAAATCTCTTTTTATGTCTTCCTGCTTTACAACCATTTTTAGTGGGTAGGAAAGCAGGTTGGCATCGGCCTGTTTTATGCCTTCACCGTTGTAAGTAGCATGTTCCCTGGTTACGCCATCGGCGAATTTTAAAACAGGTATATTGTCTGCAACATGTAACCAGTCTGCATTAGGCGTTATGTTCAACAATTTGGCCGCGGCGTCTGCAAACTGCAAATTAGATTTTGCCGCTGCATTGGTAAAAGCGTTGTTATCTACGTTTTCTGCCCATTCATCAGCGGCTACTACATTGTTGACATCATAGTGTCCCAACCCGTTGCGCTCTACACGGCTGGCCCAAAAATCAGCCGTGGCCGATAGAATAGGAAATCCTTTTTCGCGCAGCCACTGCTTATCCTGCGTTACACAATAATAGTTCCAGGCGGCTATGGCTACACAGGCAGTAATATGATGTTCGAAAGGACCGCTTAGCGCCCATACCGGCGTTTCCTCCACACCGCTGGCGGCACTTTCCCAGGGATACATGGCGCCCTTATACCCTTTCGAAAATGCGTTTCGCTTTGCCATTTCTAATCGGCGATACCTGTATTCTACCATACTTTTGGCAATGTCGGGTTGCAATACCAGCATAGCGGGAAACATCCACAAATCGGTATCCCAAAACACGTGACCGTTGTAACCCAGCCCGCTCAAGCCCATTGGCGATGGTGAAAGATCGGTACCCTCTCGGCTAAAAGCGTACAGATGATACATCATGCTGTGTACGTCCTGCTGGCTTTGCGGGTCGCCTTCTATCACAATATCGCTCTCCCACAATTTACCCCAGGCTTTATTGTGGAGTTTGATTAAACGATCGCGGCCTTCCAATTTCGCGAAAACAGTGGTGCGTTCGGCTTCGTTTAAGGGGTCATCGTGATGTGCCGATGTGATGGAAGATCCGGCAATGGAATAGGTATACGTTTCACCGGCTTTCAGTTTTTTGGAGAACTTCATGAGGTGCATGGCATTGTCCCACATTTCGTGAATCACTCTTGGCTCCTGGCCGTGTGGCTCGCTAAACAAGAAAGTATTGCTGGCACACATGGTAAGCTTGCCGGTGGGGCTTTTTGCCGCAGACGTTAGAAGGCTGATGACCACATGTGGTCGGTCAATTTCATTGTAATAATTCTGTACATCGCGCAATGCGTCGGGCGCCTCCATCACGCTGGCAGCATTGATGGCTATATCGGCCTTTGCGCTTACCGATACATCCATGAGCACCGTGTACGGCAAATGCCGCAGCGCATAATAAGTGTAGGAAATAGCGGCTTTATCTTTATAATTAAATGTGGTGGTAAAAGATGCCTGCTGCATATTGAGCGATTGCTGCATACCCGATGCTTCGTTTGCGCCGATGCGTTTACCATCTATTTCGAGGTAGCTGTTGAGCAGGTTAAAGCTCTTTAAAAAATTGCTAACCCTGCCCCGGCCATACTGATCGTAGGCGCCAGCCAATACCACGTCTTTTACTTTGAACGGCTCGGGCGAAGACACAGCGCCTATCATGCCATTGGCAACAGTAATGCCGTAGTAGTTGTTGGGGTCTATTTTATCGGTTGAAATCTTCCAGGGGTCTTGCGAAAGCGCCTGCAGCGAAAGCAACAGTAACAATAATAAACCTGTTTTGTTTAGGACAAAAATTGCGGTGGGGCGGCTACAATAGTGCATAAGATTATAAGTGGTAATTGAAGAAAACAAAGGCCATTATGATACTAATGACCTTTGAAGATAGGAGTACGAGAAAGCTAAATCGAGATTGCTACAGTTGTGAAAATATTTCTTTGCTTCATAAATCCAATTTAGATTAAAACATGGAAAAGAGCTATTGCTGATTTTACAATAGCTCTTAGTTCATAAAAACTTAGAACGCGGGGTAGCCCGGGTTTTGCACCAGGTTGCCATTGGCCGAATGTTGTGCATCCGGTATGGGGTATAATCTGATATAGGTTCCACCGTCTGCAGGTTTGTTAGGTGACCGTGTGCCTGTTCTTGCACCATGATAAAGACTGGTGCCGTCTGCTATATCGAACCTGATTAAATCCTGTCTTCTCCAACCTTCCCATGACATTTCCCTGGCTCTTTCTGCCAACATATTTGCAGGCGTTATCTGAGCTGCGCTCCAATTCCCCGAAATACCGCTGTATGCTCTTGTACGAACCAGATTTACTAACGTTGCTGCGGAACCGGTTGAACCTACAGGTGCACCACGCATAATTGCTTCAGCTCTCATTAAAATAAAATCAGCAAGGCGATACACTACTACATCACTACTTTGAAACACATCATTTCCTGTACCTGCCTCTGGTATATATTTAATATTTCTTGCACCCACCAATTTCCCGGCAACTGTACTATTGGACAATTCTGTAAAGTTGGGCTGATAAACAAGCAAGCTACCATCGCTGCTGATAGCCCCGGTTGGCGATGAAACCAAAACATTCTGATGTTGTGGATAGTTTTGCCTATCGGTATATCGCTGACCTACTAAAAACTGCCCGGTTCTTTGATCATTGTACGTTTTGTAAACTTTACTCCCGATTGTAGAATATACTGCTGTTGTGTCAAAATTTCCATACAGGTAATCTCCATGAGATGACCAGCCATTATACATACCACCCAGCAAACCGAAAGCTGCCAGATCGCTATAATGCAAGGTTTGATTTTGTTTTTGATTGCCGGATATGTATTTACTATCAAACGGTACTACAAAAATGTTTTCTTTTGAATTATCGTTATCGTTTTTAAAGTTATCGAAATAGATATTTTCCAGAGAATACCTACCGGATAGGATAATAGAATCGCAGGCGGTGGCACAATCTACCCAACGAGCCGTACCTGTGTATTTTTGAGCATTAAGGTAAAGCTTTGCTAATGTGGCAAACCCAACCCATTTATTAGCTCTGCCGTATGTAGATAAATCAACATTGGCAGTTGCCTGTGGAATAGCGTCTTTAAGCTCCTTTTCAATAAAGCTGAACACTTCGGCACTTGTATTGTTCTTAACTGTATTGGGATTTGTATTAAAATCGCTCACGATGGGTACGTTTCCAAAATAATCTAAAGCCAGCAAATAGTAATATGCCCTCATTATTTTCAACTGCGCTTCGTACTCATTTACATTAATACTGGACGGCACGTTGGAAAGTCCATCAAGCGCATTCAATGTAAAATTACAACGTCCAATACCTGTAAAAATGTTGTTCCAAGCACCATTAATAGGACCATCATTAACTGTCCAAGTGTGTAAATAAATGCGCTGATGATTCCCATTATCAAACCAGTCATTACCACGTGTTGGTATAATAATTTCGTCTGTTGATACTTCATTTAACTCCAGGTTATCCCAAATTACTAAGTTTTGCATTTGAGTATACACAGGTGCAATACCTGCATTAAATTGTTCAGCAGTTTTCCAAAATTTATCGGCTTCGACTCCACTATATACAGGTGAATCCAACTTGGTACATGCCGAGAATAACAACGTGCCGAATATACATGAAATGACTGTTGTTTTAATATTTTTAGATTTCATTATACTAATTTTTGATGTCAAAAAATGAGGGCAGATTACTTAAAAGACAGGTTTACAC
>ERZ761602.1585-NODE-1585-length-40454-cov-6.807248_pt1 | contig 40454 bp, 31 predicted proteins | sample MGYA00512165_ERZ761602 | MGnify/ENA primary metagenome ERZ761602 (study PRJEB28899, sample SAMN02445085) | bioreactor sludge metagenome | biome: EBPR sludge; isolation source: Thorneside wastewater treatment plant | place: Australia: Brisbane, Thorneside...
CGTCCAGCCGGCCGGACTGACCAGGGCCGGGCTGACCACCAGCGCGGCCGGCGCCGTCAACGGACCGGCCGCAGGCCGGACCTGGTAGTTGAAGACCTGACTCAAACGTCGCCCGCCGACGCGCGCCTCCAGGGTCAACGCGTAATCGCCGCCGGCAGCCGGCGCGATCACGGGCAGACGAAATAGCCCGTAATCGGTGGTACGCCGGGCTGGCGTCAACACGGCGTTGCCGGCTCGCAGCGTGTCCGTCTCGGCCAGGCGGCCCGGCACCAGCACCGGAATACTGGCGGAGGTCCCCGGCGACAGGGTCAGGCGCGCCGGAGCGCGCAGGCCGGCGGTGGGCAGCACCGGCTGGGCTGGCAGCCAATCCGGCAGGGCCGGCGGCGGGTCCACCAGCGTCAAGTCGCTCCAGGCCTGGTTGGTGGACACCGCGCGCGCGTTGCGGTAGTCCAGGCCCTCCAGCCCCGTCAACGCCAGGCACTCGCGCTCGACGGCGTTGCGCTGGACAAAGAAGTGCAGGTGGGCGCGCGCCGTGCCGGTGGCGCCGGCGTAGCCCAATACTTGGCCGCGCGTCACCGCTTCGTCCAGGCCCACCACGATGCGCGCCAGGTGCATGTAGCCGCTCACCCGGCCGTCCGGATGCAGCACCAGCAGCATCTGGCCCGTCTCGGCGCGCGTCCCGGCGAAGAACACGCGGCCCGCCTGCGGCGCCAGGACCGGCACATTCTCCATGCTGCCGGCCGCCGGCACCAGGTCGATCGCGCACTGGTTTTCGTAGTATTCGCAATCGTGATCGAAGACGGTCTCAGCGCCGCAGGGGCCGCGGCTGATCGTCCAGGTGCCGGCCGGCAGCGGCAGGCGCCAGTCTGAATAGTCCGGTCCAGCGGCGGCGGCGGGCCGGCCGTGGGCCAGCGTCAGCGCCAGCACCAGAAATAGACGTTGGTATAATTTCATCAGCATGCGCACAACTCGACGCACTTTCCTGAAATACTCCGGGCTGGCGGCCGCCGGCCTATGGCTACCCCCGCCCCCGCCAGACGAGGCGCCCCGGCGGGTGGAGCAGCTCGGCCGCGCCGTGCGCGGTCTGTACATCTACGCGCGGCCGTCGTTCCAGTCCGAGCAGTTGAACTTCCTGCCGGCGGACACGGTCTTCAATATCTACGGCTCCGCCGAGGCTGAAGACGACGCCCCCAACAAGGTCTGGTGGCGCGTGCGGCGCGGCTTCGTGCACTCCGCGCCCGTGCAGTTGGTGCGCTGGCAGCCGCAGCCCGTCTCCCGCGACGTGCCGGACGGTGGCTTCCTGGGCGAGGTCAGCGTCCCGTACGCGGCCTCCCGGCTCGGCCCCGGCTCCGCTTACAAGTTCGGGTATCGATTTTACTACGGCACCACCCACTGGATCACGCGCACCGCCGAAGACGAGGGCGGCCAGGTCTGGTACGGCATCTACGGCGACCGCACCCAGGCTTTCAACTGGGTGCCGGGCGAGCACATCCACCGGCTGACGGCGGACGAACTGAGCCCGCTCACGCCGGAGGTCCAGGACAAGCGCATCGCCATCAGCCTGGAGCAGCAGCGCTTCCAGTGCTTCGAGAACGGCCAACTCGTGCTGGACACGCCCTGTTCCACCGGTGTGCCGCTGCGGCGCGAGAACGGCCAGCTCATCTACGGCACGCCCATCGGCGAGTGGCAGGTGATCCGCAAACGCGCGTCCCGGCACATGGCCGGCGACGATCTGGCCGCCGACGACTTCTTCGACCTGCCCGGCGTCCCGTGGGTATCCTACATCCACTGGTGGGGCGTCGCCATCCACGGCACCTACTGGCACAACGACTTCGGCCGGCCGCGCAGCCACGGCTGCATCAACCTACCCAACGAGATGGCCAAGTGGGTTTACCGCTGGACCACCCCCGTGGTGCCGTTCGAGCGCGAACAGCTCGAGGCCAAAGGCACCGCCGTCGTCGTCGACTATTAAGGCCGCCCTGCCCATGAGCCAGCGCGCGCTTTTTGATGGCCTGATCACCGACCCGGACGGCCGCCCGGTGCCGGTCGCGGCCGTCGGCGGCCAGGCCCATTACGTGGTCGAGGACAGCGGCTTCAAGTTCCACATCGACGCCGAGGGTGTGGATCGCGAGGTCCTGCGCCTGCTGGGCGAGCAGATCCAGCAGAACCGCGACGTCGTCAGCGAAGGCGTGTTGAAGATGCTCGGCCAGGCCGACCTGTTCACCAAGGCCGCCGTCGACGCCTCGCTCAACCACCTGGACGCGAATTTCGACCAGCTCATCGCCCAGGGCCTGCCCGAGAACGCCCGCGCCTACATGGGCATGCTCGGCTTCCGGATCGTGCTCAACTACCACGGCGAAGTGCTGCGCGTCGAGCAGCCCGGCCTCGCCGACGACGGTGACGGGCAGTAACGCGGCGCGGCGCCTGTGGGCCGCCGGCGTGGCAGTGCTGGCGGCGGGCCTGGCCTGCGGGTCCGGCGGCACCGGCCCGGACACCGTCGCCACGGTGGCCGCCGTCAGCACCCGCGTCCAGGCCACGCTGGACGCCCGCGCCACCGCTCCGGCGACTGTTTTCCTCCCGGACGCCACCGCCCTCATCCAGCCGGTGACACCTACCCCCCTGCCGCCGGCTGTCCTCGAGACCGCAGCCACGCCGCCCGCCAGCACGCCGACCTTCGCCGGCCCGGCCGCCAGCGCCACGCCGCCGCTGCGCCCCAACGGCCCGCTCCTGGTCGCCCAACGCTGGCAGACACCCCCAGCCCTGGATGGCGATCTGAACGAGTGGCCGGACCTGCCCCACCTGGCGGACCAGGCGGTTTACCGGCCCGAGAACTGGGCGGGCCCGGCCGATCTGAGCGCGCGTTTTGCGCTGGGCTGGGACAACGGACGCCTGTACGTCGCCGCCGACGTCCGCGACGACGTCTTTGTCCAGACGCAGCGCGGCGAGACCCTCTTTCGCGGCGACAGCCTGGAGCTGCTGGTGGACGGGGCGCTGAGCTCGGATTTCGACCAGGCCCAGCTCAGCGGCGACGACTACCAACTTGGCCTCTCGCCGGGGACAGGCGCCGGCGACGCGCCGGAGGCCTACCTGTGGTTCCCGTCTCCGGCAAACCGGGTGCCCATCGGCGATGCGCCCATTGTCATCGCCACCCGGCGCACTGAGACCGGCTATACGCTGGAGGCCGCTATCCCCTGGCTGGTCTTCCGCTACGTGGCGCCGCCCAACCCCGGCTGGCGCCTGGGCTTCGTGCTCTCGCTGTCCGACAACGACACGCCTGACACCGCCGAGCAACAGAGCCTGGTCGCCAGCGTGCCCGGCCGGCGTCTGACCGACCCCACCACCTGGGGCACACTCGAGCTCGCCCCTTGAGCGTCCTGGCAACAAAAACGCCCCAGGGCCTGAGGCCCTGAGGCGTCAGCGCTCCCGGCCCGGCGGGCTACAGGTAGCGCAGCGCGATCGCTTGTTGCTCCAAGTCCGCGCGGAAGTCCGGATGGGCGATGTCGATGAGCGCGCGGGCGCGCTGCCGGATGGTCTTGCCGTGCAGACCGGCGATGCCGTACTCGGTCACCACGTAATGGACGTCATTGCGGCTGGTGGTGACGCCGGCGCCCGGCTTCAGCATCGGCACGATCTTGGAGATCGTCTTGTTGCTGGACGGCATGGCGATGATCGGCTTGCCGCCCTTGGAGCGCGCCGCGCCGCGGATGAAGTCCAGCTGTCCGCCGACCCCCGAATACAGGCGCGGCCCGATGCTGTCCGCGCACACCTGCCCGGTCAGATCCACCTCGATGGCCGAGTTGATGGCCACCATCTTGTCGTTCTGGCGGATGATATACGGATCGTTGATGTACTCGGTCGGGTGCAGCTCGACGACCGGATTGTTGTCCACGAAGTCGTACAACTTGCGCGTGCCGAGCAGGAAGCCGGCCACCATCTTACCGGGATGCAAGGTCTTGCGCTCGTTGGTGATGACCCCGGCTTCCACCAGGTCGATCACGCCGTCGGAAAACAGCTCGGTGTGGATGCCCAGGTGGCGCTTGTCCCGCAGGTAGACGAGCACGCCGTCCGGGATGGCGCCGATCCCCATCTGCAGGGTCGAGCCGTCCTCGATCATGCCGGCGATGTACTTGCCGATCTGCTTGGTCAGCTCAGTCGGCTGGCCCATGGGCAGCTCCGGCAGCTCATATTCCACCGGCACAATGTGCGTGAGCTTAGACAGGTGGATGAAGGAGTCGCCCAGGGTGCGCGGCATGCGCGGGTTGACCTCGGCAATCACGATCCGGGCGTGCGCGGCGGCCGTCTTGGTGACGCCCACCTCCAGGCCGAAGGAGCAGAAACCGTGCTCATCCGGCGGCGAGACGTGGATCAGGGCCACGTCCAGCGGCAGGGCCCCGGAGGCGAACAGCAGCGGGATCTCGGACAGGCGGCACGGCGTAAAATCCGCGCGGCCATCGTTGACGGCGGCGCGCACGTTGTCGCTGATGAACAGCGTGTTGACGCGCAGGTGGCCGGCCATCTCCGGGCTGACGTAGTCGGCCGAACCGACCGTCAGCACCTGGCAGATCTCGACGTCGTCCAGCTTGGGCGCCCGCCGCACCAAGGCCTCCATGATCGTGCGCGGCACCGAGCAGTTCCCGGTCAGGAACACGCGGTGCCCCGATTGGATCGAGGCCACCGCCTGATCGGCCGTCAGGACTTTCGAGTCGTAGAGCTTGGACCAGTTAGGCATAGCCATTCACGGCCGGAGCAGCGGCCGTACTCCCTTATCCATGATGCGTCAACAGGATGCCGGCGCGGGACACCAGACCCCGGCGCAGCGCCGCGCTAGCTTCCAGGGCGGCGTCCACTCCGTTCTCGGCGATCAGTTGAATGTACGGCCAGGCCGCGTTCAGGAAGGCGTGCGTGGCCGTGCGGGCCACGATACCGGGCACGTTCGGCACGCAATAGTGGATCACGCCCTCCTCCAGGAAAGTGGGCTGATCGTGCGTGGTGGGCCGCGAGGTCTCCACGCAGCCGCCTTCGTCGATGCTCAGGTCGATGATGACCGAGCGCGGCTTCATCTTGCGCACGAGCTCACGCGGGACCAGGAGCGGGGCGCGCTCACCGGGTTGCAGCACCGCGCCGACCAGCACGTCGGCGTAGCGGCACACCCGCTCGATGTTGAAGGGGTACGAGACCAGGGTAGTCGGCCGCCCGTCGCACCGGTTCTCGGCCTGCTGCAGCCGGGCCAGGTCCCGGTCCAGCAAGGTGACGTGCGCGCCCAGCGCCTGGAAAGCGCGCGCCGCCTCCGTCCCCACCGTCCCGGCACCCAGGATGACTGCTTCCGCCGGCGGCACGCCCGCCACCCCCCCGAGCAGCACACCCTTGCCGCCGCGGTTGTTCTGCAGCAGCGCCGCCGCGATCTGGGCCGTCATCCGCCCGCCGATCTGGCTGAGCGGCTTCAGGACCGGCAGCGAACCATCCTCCAGCTGGATTTGCTCGTAGGCGATCGTGGTGAGGCGCTTGTTCACCAGCGTATCCAGCTTCTCGTGGCGCGCTGACGACATGTGCAGCAGCCCGAGCAGGGTCTGGCCCTCGGCCAGCAGCTGCAGCTCATCGCCGGTCGGGCGGGCCACTTTTAGGATCGTGTCGGCGCGCCCGTAGACCTCGTCGCGCGAGTAGACAATGCTGGCCCCGGCGCGGATGTAGTCTTCGTCATCGAAGCCGGAACCCAGGCCGGCCTCGGTTTCCACGTAGCAGGTATGTCCGGCCGAAGTCAGCAAGCTGACCCCCATCGGGGACAAGCCCACCCGAAACTCAAAGGGACGTCTTTCTTTGGGGACGCCGATATTCATCGAGGTACACCTCTGGCGGAGTTCCCGCCTGCTGGAGAGGCCGGGCGAGCAGCCGGCCCGGGGTCGCCCAACCGGCCGGCCGCTCTCGGTTCAAGACGGTGTTACGGTTCGGCCGGCGGCCGCACGTCCGGCGACCGGCCGGTCCAATTGGGACGAAGGTAGATGAACCAGTACACGAGGCCGACCATGATCGTGCCGCCGATCACATTGCCGATCGTCACCGGCAGCAAATTGCCGATCAGGAAGCGTTCCCAGGTCAGGCTTGGGAAGTCCGCGGCCGTCCGCCCGATCTGCGCCCAGAAGCCGGCCGGGGCGCCCGTCTTGATCAGCAGCGCGATCAGGATGAAGTACATGTTGGCGATGCTGTGCTCAAAGCCGGCCGCCACGAAAGCCGCGATCGGCGGGACGATGGACAGGATCTTGTCGGTGGTGCTGCGCGCGCTCAGGCACAGCCAAACCGCCAAACAGACGAGCGTGTTGCAGAACACGCCCAGCAGCAGGGCGGGCAGGAAGTCCAGAGTGGTCTTGGCCTGCGCGATAGTCAGGGCGTTGAGCCCGATCGCGCCGCCGGCCAGCAGATACTCTTCGCTCAGAAACATGATCACGGCGGTCATGGCCGCGCCCACGAAGTTCCCGGCGTAGACGACCGCCCAGTTGCCAAACAGCTGTGCCGATGTGACTTTGCCGCTGGCCCAGGCCATGATGATCAGGTTGTTGCCGGTGAACAGCTCGGCCCCGGCCACGATCACCAGGATCAGGCCCAGGCTGAAGGCCGTGCCGCCGATCAGGCGCACCAAGCCGATGGGCAGCCCCTGCCCGCCCGCCGTCACCGCCGTCGCGAAGATCGCGCCCATCGAGATAAAGGCGCCGGCCAGCACCGCCAACGCAAAGACCCGATAGGTGCCCAGCGTCACCTTGGCGACCCCGACCGACTCGGCCCGGGCCGCCATGTCACGCGGCAGCAGCGCATCCAGAGTGAGAGTGCCTTTATCATCCATAGCTGAGGCTATCCGGCCGGCGCGGTCAGCCGGCCTTATCAGGGACGGGCCGGCGTGTAAGAGCTGAGCACCCGCATGTAGTTGGCGCGTTCGTAGGCGGCCGGGTTTGGCACCGACTGCAGGCTCATGCTGCCTTCCAGCTGGCCGACGGCCTCGTACTCATGCTCAGACAACCACCGGTCCAGGTCGCGCAGGATAACGCTCAGGCGCCCGATGCCGTTCTGCAGCAGCTCTGACGCCAGCATCGTCACGGTGGCCCCGGCCAACAGCCCCTTCACCACATCCTCGGACGTGTGCACGCCGGTGGTCAAAGCCAGATCCACGTCCACCTTGCCGTACAGCACCGCGATCCAGCGCAGCGGCAGCCGCAATTCGTTCGAGTCGCTCAGGATCAGATGCGGCACCACATCCAACATCTCGATATCGATGTCAGGCTGGTAGAAGCGGTTGAAAAGCGTCAGCCCGCGCGCGCCGGCCTTCTGCAGCCGCAGCGCCATGTTCGGCAGCGAGCTGAAGAACGGGCTCAGCTTGACGGCAATCGGGATCTTGACGGTGGCCTTGATGTCGCTGAGCAGCTGCACGTACATGTCTTCCATCGCCCGCCCGGACATATTCGGGTCAGTGGCGACGAAGTACATGTTGAGCTCCAGGGCGTCGGCGCCGGCTTGCTCCATCTCGCGCGCGTAACGCACCCAGCCGCCCGGCGAGTAGCCGTTCAGGCTGGCGATGACCGGGATGCCGAGGGCCTGCTTGGCCTTGAAGAGGTGCTCCAGATACTCCTCCGGCCCGGTGCGGTAGTCCTGGGCTTCCGGCAGGTAGGTCAGCGCCTCGGCGAAGCTCTCGGTGCCCTGGCTCAGGTACAGATCCATCAGGTGGCTTTCCAGGATGGCCTGTTCCTCGAACAGCGAATACAACACCACAGCCGCCGCGCCGGCCTCTTCCAGTTTCTTGAGGGTATCCAGGCGCCGGGTCAGCGGCGACGCCGACGGGATCAAGGGATTCTGTAGCTGCAGCCCCAGGTAGGTGGTGGATAGGTCAGACATAGGATCTCCGTAGGACGAGGGGCGTCTCCCCTCCCGCGTGGAAAGGGAGACGCCTTACGGATTGCGGTTTAGGCGCCCTTGGCCATGCGCTCGTAGGTCGCCCAACGCGCGGTGACGTCGGCTTGGGCCAGGTCCAAAAGCTGGTGCGCTTCGTCAGGGTGGCTCTGCGCCAGCATGCTGAAGCGGCCCTCGTTATACATGTACTTGTCGACGGTCACGCTGGGCGGCTTGGAGTCGAGCTGGAAGGGATTCTTGCCCTCGGCCCGCAGCGCCGGGTTATAGCGGAAGAGCGGCCAGTAACCAGACTGGACGGCCAGCTTCTGCTGGTTGATGCCGTAGCGCAGGTCATAGCCGTGCGCGATGCAGTGGGCGTAGGCGACGATCAGCGCCGGGCCGTCGAACGCCTCGGCCTCGGCCATAGCCTTGACGGCATGCTCGTCGTCCGCGCCCATGGCCACGCGCGCCACATAGATGTGCCCATAGGAGACGGCCAGCAGCGCTAGGTCCTTTTTGGGCATGGGCTTGCCCGCCGCCGCGAACTTGGCCACCGCCGCCCGCGGCGTGGCCTTGCTCATCTGGCCGCCGGTGTTGGAATAGACCTCGGTATCCATCACCAGCACATTGACCTTGCGCCCGGCCGCCAGGACGTGGTCTAGGCCGCCGTAGCCGATGTCGTAGGCCCAGCCGTCGCCGCCCACGATCCAGACCGAACGCCGCACGAAGGCGTCGGCCAGATCCAGCAGGCGGGCAGTGGCCGCGCTGCCATGGCCGTTGAGCGCCGTCAGACGCCGCTTGAGTTCGGCTACGCGCCCGCGCTGCGCCTGGATCCCGGCTTCGTCCTTCTGCTCGGCTTTGAGCAGCGCGTCGGCCAGGTCGGCCCCGACGGTCTCGCGCAGGCCGGCCAGCAACTGGGCGGCGGTGGCGTGTTGATGATCCACGGCCAGCCGCATGCCATAGCCGAACTCGGCGTTGTCCTCGAACAGCGAGTTGGCCCAGGCCGGGCCGCGGCCATCGCGGTTCTGCGCCCACGGCGTGGTGGGCAGGTTGCCGCCATAGATCGACGAGCAGCCCGTGGCGTTGGCCACCAGGGCGCGGTCGCCGAACAGCTGGCTGATCAGCTTCAGGTAAGGCGTCTCACCGCAGCCGGCGCAGGCGCCAGAGAACTCAAACAGCGGCTGGAGCAGCTGTGAATACTTGACCGAGTTCACCGGGATCGCGGTCCGGTCGACCTCCGGCAGGGACAGGAAGAAGTCCCAGTTGGCGCGCTCCTGCTCGCGCAGCGGCGCCTGCGTCTCCATGTTGATGGCCTTGCGCTTGATCTCGGCCTTGTTCTTGGCCGGGCAGATCTCGACGCACAGGCCGCAGCTGGTGCAGTCTTCCGGCGACACCTGGAGCGAGTAGGCCAGGTCCTTGAACTCCTTGAACCGGGCCGGCGTGTGCTTGAAGCCGATCGGCGCGCCTTCCAGCAGGACCGGCTGGTAGACCTTCTCGCGGATGACGGCGTGCGGGCAGATGTACACGCACTTGCCGCACTGGATACAGACGCTGGGATCCCAGACCGGGATCTCGGTGCCGATGTTGCGCTTCTCCCACTTGGTGGTGCCGGTGGGATAGGTGCCATCGGCCGGCAGGGCGCTGACCGGCAGGTCATCGCCCAGGCCCGCCATCATCGGCGCCGTCACCGTCTGGATGAAGGCCGGGGCCGCGGCCGGCACGACCGCGCGGCGGTCGAACAGGCTGGTGGCCGCGGCCGGCACCTTGACCTCGTACAGGTGCTCCAGGGTGGCATCCACGGCGGCGAAGTTCTTCTGGACGACGGCCTCGCCGCGCTTGCCGTAGGTCTTGCGGATGGAGTTCTTGATGGCCTCAATCGCCTCGTTGCGCGGCAGGACGCCGCTGATGGCGAAGAAGCACACCTGCATGACGGTGTTGATGCGCCCGCCCATGCCGGCCTCGCGCGCGATCTTGAGGGCGTCGACGACGAAGAAGTGCAGCTGCTTGTCGATGATCTGCTGCTGCGTGCTGCGCGGCAGATTGTTCCAGACCTCGTCCGGCCCATACGGGCTGTTCAGCAGGAAGACCGCCCCGGGGATAGCGCTCTTGAGCACGTCGTAGCGCTCCAGGAAGCTGAACTGGTGACAGGCCACGAAGTTGGCGGCCTCCACCAGGTAGGGCGCGTGGATCGGGCGCGGGCCGAAGCGCAGGTGGGACACCGTCACCGAGCCGGACTTCTTCGAGTCGTACACGAAGTAGCCCTGGGCGAAGTTGGGCGTGTCCTCGCCGATGATCTTGATCGAGTTCTTGTTGGCGCCGACGGTGCCATCCGAGCCGAGGCCAAAGAACATGGCCCGCACTGTGTCCGGCGACTCAATGTTGAAGGCCGGATCGTAGTCCAGGCTGAGCTTGGAAACGTCGTCTTTGATGCCGACCGTGAAGTGGCGCCGCGCCGGCCGGCCGGTCGCGCCGAGGGCCGCCAGCTCGTCGTAGACGGCTTTGACCATGGCCGGCGTGAATTCCTTGGACGAGAGGCCGTAGCGCCCGCCGAGGACGGTGGGCAGGGCGCCCGTCCACGCCTCGTGCAGGGCCGCGACCGTGTCCAGGTAGAGCGGCTCGCCGCCGCTGCCCGGTTCCTTGCAGCGGTCCAGCACGGCCAAGGCGCGCACGCTGGGCGGCAGGGCCTGGGCAAAGAGCTCGGCCACAAACGGCCGGTACAGCCGGACCTTGAGCACACCGACCTTTTCGCCCTTGGCGTTCAAGTAGTTGACGGTTTCCTCCACCGCCTCGGCGCCGGAGCCCATGATCACGATGACGCGCTCGGCGTCGGGCGCGCCGACATACTCGTACGGGCGGTAACGCCGGCCGGTCAGCGCCGCAAATTTGTCCATCGCGGCCTGCAGTTGGCCGGGGACAGCGGCATAGTAGGGGTTGACCGTCTCGCGCGCCTGGAAGTAAACGTCCGGGTTCTGGGCTGTGCCGCGCAACACCGGATGCTCGGGGTTGAGGCCGCGCCCCCGGTGGGCCTGGATCAGCGTTTCGTCGATCAGGGCGCTCAGGTCTTCATCCGTGAGCGTCTCAATCTTGTTGACCTCATGCGAGACGCGATAGCCGTCAAAGAAGTGCAGGAAGGGCACGCGCGCCGCGAGCGTGGTCATATGCGCCAGCGCCGCAAAGTCTTGCGCCTCCTGCACGGAGTTGGAGGCCAGCATGACCCAGCCGGTGTTGCGCGCGGCCATGACGTCGCTGTGATCGCCGAAGATGGACAGGCCCTGGGCCGCCAGCGAGCGCGCGGCGATGTGGAAGACCGTGGCGGTCAACTCGCCCGCGATCTTGTGCATATTGGGCAGCATCAGCATCAGGCCCTGGGAGGCCGTAAAGGTGGTGCACAGCGAGCCGGCCTGCAGGGCGCCGTGCAGGGCGCCGGCGGCGCCGCCTTCGGACTGCATCTCAGCCACCGAGGGCACCACGCCCCACAGGTTGGGCTTGGCCTCGGCCATCCACTGGTCCGCCCACTCGCCCATCGGCGTGGATGGGGTGATCGGGTAAATGGCGATGACTTCGCTCAGTTTGTAGGCAACGCGCGCCACGGCTTCGTTGCCATCCAGAGTCAGGGTTTCACGGGTAGATTCGCTCATAACTCGCTTCCTCTGCAAAAGGAAATGCGCTGTGCTGGGCCGGTGATCCGGCCCGTTGACCAGCGCCCGGGTTTAGGCGTCGGCTTGGCTCCAGGCCTTGACGACCATGCGGAAAATATCTGATTCGGTGATGATCCCGATCACGCGGCCGCCGCTCAGAACCGGCAAGCCCGCGATCTTGTTCTCCAACATCAGGCCGGCGGCGGCGTAGATCGGCGTGTCCGCGGTCACCGTCACTGGGTGCCGGGTCATGATGTGATCCACCGTCAGCTTGGCCAGCAGATAATTAAGCTCGTAGATGCTCAGCGTGGTGGCCCCGGAGGGCTCAGCGCCGCGCACATCACCCCGGGTGATGATGCCCACCAACTGGCCATCGTCCACCACCAGCAGGCGCCTGATCTTGCGCTCCGTCATCAGCTTGTGCACGTCCGGAAGGCTGGTGTTGCTCGGACAGGTCACAGGGTTCGGCGTCATCCATTCTTGGACGAGAGTGCGCTTCACTGTGAACTCCTGTTACAGCAACGGTGGCGCGGGATCGTTGCCATTCTGTCATGTTCAATATTGAGCGAAAAGTGATGATTGCATAAACGATCTCGGACAGATGTCATCGCAATTCGGAGTGGATTTAGGCCAATTCATAAGGACGTAGTACAGTACCGAAAATAAGGATGACAGTCATCGGATTACCGAATGACCTTCGCAACTATCGGCCAGGAGGGTAATTATTGACAATTCCGTTGATATCCCACCTTGCCGTAATACTGGAGGAATTCCATGTCCAAGACACTGGTCCGCAAACCGCGGGCTTCGGTCAAGCCGGCCACGAATGGCCATCGCAAGGCCGCCCCAAAAGCCAAGAAATATGTCTACCTCTTCAGTGAGGTGAACGCCGCCGAACGTTATGCCGGCAACTGGGAAGGCGTGCGCGCCCTCCTCGGCGGCAAAGGCGCCGGCCTGGCCGATATGCACCGCGGCGGGCTGCCGGTGCCGCCGTTCTTCACGGTGACCACGGAGGCCTGCAACGCCTACCTGGCCGCTGGCGAGAAGTTCCCGGCCGGCCTGTGGGACCAGGAGCTCAAGGCTCTTAAGGAAGTGGAGAAGGCCGCCGGCAAGAAGCTCGGCGATCCCAAGAACCCGCTGCTGGTCTCGTGCCGCTCCGGCGCCAAGTTCTCGATGCCGGGCATGATGGACACGGTCCTCAACATCGGCCTCAACGACGAGACCGCCGCCGGCATGATCGCGCTGACCGGCAACGCGCGCTTTGTCTATGACGCCTACCGCCGCCTGGTGCAGATGTTCGGCTCGGTGGTGATGGGCGTGTCCAAGGACGACTTCGAAAAGGTCCTCGAGGAATACCGCCACAAGCGCGGCGTCAGCAACGACGCCGACCTGGAGATCGACGACCTGAAGGCGATCACGAGCCAGTTCAAGCAGATCGTGCGCTCGGTCACCGGCCAGCACTTCCCCAGCGATCCGTACGAGCAGATGCGCCTGGCCACCGAAGCCGTCTTCAGGAGCTGGAACGGCAAACGCGCCATCGATTACCGCAACGCTTCCAAGATCCCGCACAACCTGGGCACGGCCGTCAACATCGTCACCATGGTTTTCGGGAACATGGGCCAGGACTCGGGCACGGGCGTGCTGACCACGCGCAACGTCTCGGACGGCACGCCGCAGATGGAAGGTGACTTCCTGATCAATGCCCAGGGTGAGGACGTGGTCGCCGGCACGCGCATCCCGCTGCCGATCGTGGCCATGCGCGACGCGATGCCCAAGCTGTACAAGCAGCTCGAAAAGATCTGCCAGCAGCTGGAGAAGTACTACCGCGAGACCCAGGACATCGAGTTCACCATCGAGCGCGGCAAGCTGTGGATGCTGCAGACGCGCTCCGCCAAACGCACGGCTCAGGCCGCCATCCGCATCGCCGTGGACATGGCCGAGAGCAAGCTGATCAGCAAGGCCGAGGCGGTCGGGCGCGTCAGCCCCGAGCACATCGACTTCTTCCTGCACCCGCAGTTCGAGTCCAAGGAGAAGAAAGCGGCCGTCGAGCGCGGCGACCGGATCGCCACCGGCCTGAATGTCTCCCCCGGCGCCGCCAGCGGCGTGCTGGCCTTCGATGCCGACACGGCCGAGCAGTGGGCCAAGGAGCAGAAGAAAGCCGTCATCATGGCGCGCCAGGAGACCAAGCCGGATGACGTGCACGGCATGCTGGCCGCCAAGGGCATCCTCACCAGCCGCGGCGGCCGCACCAGCCACGCCGCTCTGGTGGCGCGCCAGTTCGGCAAACCCGCCGTGGTGGGCGCGGCCAGCCTGGACATGGACCTGGACAAGCGCCAGTTCACGGTGAACGGCCGCGTCTTCAAGGAAGGCGACGTCGTCTCGATCGACGGCACCACGGGCGAAGTGTTCGCGGGCGAGATCAAGGCCGTCATCCCGGATTTCGACGACCCCTACGTGATCAAGCTGCTCAAGTGGGCCGACGACATCCGCGAGCTGGGCGTGTGGGCCAACGCGGACTACCCGCGCGACGCCCAGCGCGCGCGCCAGTACGGGGCCGAGGGCATCGGCCTGTGCCGCACCGAGCACATGTTCTTTGAGACCGAGCGCCTGCCGCATGTCCAGCGCATGATCCTGGCCAAGACCGACGCGGAGCGCGACGACGCCCTGGCCGCCCTGCTGCCTTTCCAGCGCAGCGACTTCGACGGCTTGTTCCGCGCCATGGACGGGCTCCCGGTCACCATCCGCCTGATCGACCCGCCGCTGCACGAATTCCTGCCGGGCCACGATGAACTGCTGCACGACGTCACCGAGAAAGAGACCCGCATCGCGGACCTGCAGGACCGCATCGAAGCCGTGAAGGACCGCGTCGCCGGGCTGAAGCGGATGGAAGGCGTGGTCGGCGATGTGCGGGCGCATTCCGCCAACGAAGGTCTGCCCAGCCAGGAGACGATGGCGCAAAGTGTCGCCAAGCACACCGCCCGCCTGCAGGCCTACGAGGCCGAAGTGGTCCGTCTGAGCAGCGAACTCGAGCAGAAGCGCAAGATGCTGGCCGCGGTGGAGGGAATGCGCGAGCAGAACCCGATGCTGGGCCTGCGCGGTGTGCGCCTGGGCATCCACCTGCCCGGCCTGACCCGCATGCAGGTGCGCGCCATCTTCGAGGCGGCCAGCGCGTGCGCCAAAGACGGCGTCAAGGTCTATCCCAAGATCATGATCCCGCTCACGGCCACCATCAGCGAGCTGCGCCTGCAGCAGACGACGCTGGAGGAGGAAGCCCGCAAGGTGATGAGCGAACAGGGCGTCAAGATCAAGTACCAGTTCGGGACGATGATCGAGATCCCGCGCGCCGCCCTGACGGCCGAAGAGATCGCCGAGTCCGCGCAGTTCTTCTCCTTCGGGACGAACGACCTGACCCAGACCACCTTTGGCATCTCGCGCGATGACGCCGAGACCGGCTTCCTGATGGAGTACATGGAGAAGGGCATCCTCAAAGAGAACCCCTTCGCCACCATCGATGCCAACGGCGTGGGCAAGCTGATGGACATGGCCGTCAAGGCCGGCCGCGGCACCCGCCCCTCGCTGGAAGTGGGCGTCTGCGGTGAGCACGGCGGCGACCCGCAGTCCATCGCCCTGTGCCACAAGATCGGCCTGGATTACGTCTCGTGCTCGCCGTTCCGGATCCCGATCGCGCGCCTGGCGGCCGCCCACGCCGCCCTGAGCAGCAAAGCCGACCTGCGCTAGTCCGAGCGCCGGCTGACACCGACTCCCTACGCCTCCCGGCGGCAAGCCGCCGGGAGGCGTTCTCTTAACAGGCGGCCGCCGCCCGGCCCGGCCCACGTGATCCGATCACCAGGACGGTGCGGGGACCGCGCGGTGCGCCGGCCAGCCGCTTTAGATCACGGACCCCGCCCAGCCGCGCCGGACCACCCACTTGACGGCCTCCAGCACCGGCACTACGGACACGGCCAAGCCGGCCGTCAGGGCCCAGTCCGTCAGCGGCAGGCTGAATGTGCCGAAGGGCGCGTGGAGCCACGGCACGTACACGATCAGCGCGAGCAGCGCCAGCTCCCAGATCACGGCCAGGTTAAGCCACCGGTTGGCGAACGGCCGCTGGGTCACCGAGTGCCGGTCTGAACGGAAGCTGTAAGCCTTGAAGAACTGGATCAGCACCAGCGAGACGAAGGTCATGGTCATGGCCTGAGCCAGGCTGCGCCCCGAGTTGAGCGCCCAGGCAAACAGGCCCAGGTTGATCAGCGCGGACCAGAGCCCGCCCGCCACCATCAGGGTCACCACCGGCCGGGTGAAGATGCCCACGCGCGGATCGCGCGGATGCCGCCGCATCAGGTCCGGCTCAGGCGGGTCCACCGCCAGAGCCAGGGCCGGCAGGCCGTCCGTGGCCAGGTTCACGTACAGGATCTGCACGGCGCTGAGCGGCAGCGGCAGGCCCAGCACCGAGGCCCCGGCCATCAGGCCGATCTCGCCGATGTTGGACGAGAGCAGGTACATCAGGTATTTCTTGATGTTGCCGAAGACGCCGCGCCCTTCCTCGACCGCGGCGACGATGGACGCGAAGTTGTCGTCCGTCAGCGTCATGGCGGCCGCTTCTTTGGTGACATCCGTGCCGGTCAACCCCATGGCGATGCCTATGTCGGCCTTCTTGAGCGCCGGCGCATCGTTGACGCCGTCGCCGGTCATGGCCACAATGTGACCACGCTGCTGCAGGGCTGTGACTACCCGCAGCTTGTGAGCCGGCGACACCCGGGCATAGACCTCCACCGCCTCCACCTGGCGCGCGAACTCCGCCTCCGGCAACTGCTCCAGTTCGGCGCCCGTGAGGACGCGCCCGCTTTTGAGCAGGCCCAGCTCGCCGGCCACGGCCTGCGCGGTCAGGGGATGGTCGCCCGTGATCATCACCGGCTTGATGCCCGCCTGTTCGCAGACCGCGATCGCGGCCTTGGCCTCTGGCCGCGGCGGATCGATCAGGCCGACCAGCCCCAGGAAGATCAAGCCGCGCTCCGCTTCCTCCGGTGTGGCCGCCGGTTTGCGCGCCACAGCCAGCACCCGCAGCGCCTGGCCGGCCAGTTCGCGCGCCTGGGCCAGCAGCTGGTCGCGGCCAGCCGCGTCGAGCGGGTGATCGCCCGCGTCGTCCTGCACCCGCGAGCACGCCTCCAGGATCACTTCGGGCGCCCCTTTGGCGTAGGCCAGCCGGCCGGCCGGCGTCTGGTGCCCGGTGATCATGCGCTTGGTCTCGGAGGTGAAAGGCACTTCGTACACGCGCGGGAAGCGCTGCTCGAGCTCGGCTTTGTCCAGGCCGGCCTTGGCCGCCGCTACCACCAGCGCGCCCTCGGTGGGATCGCCTTTGATCTCCCAGGGACCAGCCGGGCCGGCCCGCACCAGGCGCGCATCAGACGCCAACGCTCCAGCCTGCAGCACCGCCAGCAGCGGCTCAGGCGGGTCCACCTCCGCCCCGGCCTCGGCGAACGCGCCGCGCGGGTCATACCCGGCGCCGCTGACGTCGAACAGGCGGCCGGCCGCCACCACTTTGCGCACGGTCATCTCATCCTTGGTGAGCGTGCCGGTCTTGTCTGAGCAGATCACCGAGACACTGCCCAGCGTCTCCACGGCCGGTAAGCGCCGGATCAGCGCGTGGCGCTTGACCATGCGCTGGACGCCCAGGGCCAGCGAGATGGTGACCACGGCCGGCAGGGCCTCCGGCACCACCGCCACGGCCAGGGCGATGCCGAAGATCAGCATGTCTAGCCAGGGCTGCCCGCGCAGCAACCCCAGAGCGACGATGACCACCACCACCACTAAGGCTGCCCGTGCCAGCGCGTGCCCCACCCGGTCCAGGTTCTGCTGCAGGGGGGTCTTGCCGGCCTCAACGGTTTGCAGCAGCTGGGCGATCTGGCCGAACTCAGTCCGCAGCCCGGTGGCCACCACCACCGCCCGGCCGCGTCCGTAGGTGGCGGCGGTGCCTGAATACACCATGTTCTTGCGGTCGCCCACCGGCAGGTCAGGCTGCGGCAACGGGCGGGTGTGCTTCTCCACGGCCACCGACTCGCCGGTGAGGGCCGCCTCTTCCATCTGCAGGTTGACGCTCTCCAACAGGCGTGCATCGGCGGGCACCCGATCGCCGGCCCGCAGCAGGATGATCTCCCCGGGCACCACCTCGCGCGCCGGCACCGTCTGCTCCTCACCGTCGCGCACCACCGTGGCCAGCGGCGCCGCCATCTGACGCAGCGCCTCGATGGCGCGCTCGGCGCGGTACTCCTGGACGAAGCCCAGCAACACGGCAAACAGCACGATGACGCCGATGGCCACCGCCTCGAGACCGTGGTCGAGGGCCGCCGACAGCGCGACGGCCACCAGCAGGATGACGATCAGGACGTTCTTAAACTGCTCCACCAGGATGGACCAGGCCGAAATCCGCTGGCCGGCTGGCAGCTCGTTGGGGCCCTGGTCGGCCAGGCGGCGCTTGGCCTCCCCTTGAGTCAGGCCACGGACACCATCCGTGGTGAGCAGCGTCAGGGTGGAGGTTGTCTCCAGGGTGTGCCACTCCGCTTCGGTCGGCGGATGGGGCGGCTCGGGGCGGTCACCCGCAATCGGGCGAGAGGCGGCTTGCGTCATAGGCATCTCCTCTTGGATTTCCGACCGGGCTTGACGGCCCGGCCGGCGTGAACGGTGTCAGCGGCCGGCCGGTGCCGGCGCCGCGCCGGGCCGCGCCGCGTCCGTGATCACCAACCCGGCCAGTAACGCCAACACCACGGCGATGACGAAGAAGGCCGCCTCCCAACCGCCGCGGACCTCCCAGCCCAGCAGGCGCTCCACGAGCCGGAGGGCCAGGCGGAGCATGACCACGGCCAATAGCCGGGTCTGAAGCGCGGCCAGCCGGCCAATTCCGAACAGGCCGGTCGCGACGAAGGCGCCGAAGATACGGTTGACCCAGGCGCGGGCCAGCGTGGCCCCCGCCAACTGGCCCAGCGCGGCCAGCAGGAAAAAATCCTGCAACACCCGCGTGGCCGCGAAGACGAGGCCCAGGTCCGCCCGCGGCCTGGCGCTAGGCGGGGCCGCGGTCAGTGGGGCGCTATGGTGAAAAAGATCCTGGAGGTCGTCGACGGCCAGGCTGACGATCCCGGCCGCCAGGCCCGCGCCGCCCGCCACAGCCAGGGTGACTGTGGGCGAACGGGCAGTCAGCCACAGTGGCGACATAGCCGTGCTCCTTTGGTTTCGGATTAGTCTGCTGAAAGTTGGCTAACGACTCGCCGCTGGCCGAAGGCGGGGCGCAGATCGGCAACGGCGGCCGGCGGCAGACAGCCGGCCAGGCGCAAGGCGCGGTTGTCTCAGGCGGAAGGCGGCGGCGGAGTGAGCGGGGTCAGCGTGACAGAGGTGAGTTGGGGCGGCACCGGCGCAGACGCCAGCTGAAGTGGCAGGATGGAGATCGGCGACAGGCTGAGGCTGAGCTGAGGCTCGTCGTCATCGAGCTCAAGCGCTTCGCTGGACGCCTGCGGCCCCGGGCCGGCCGTGGACCAGACCGAATTCGGGCCAGCCCAACCTGCCAGGACCTGGAGCGCCAGGCCGAGCGCCACCAGGCCACCCAACCCCACCAGCCAACTGCGGCGGCTGGAGACACGCCGCCGGTCGGCGGGCACGCTCACACCCGTCACATTGGCGGGCAGCCGGGGCGGTCGGTTTGCGGCGACGGGGTCGGGCACAGCCCACTCCTGAGACGCTCCACAACTGCCGCCTATTTTAGCAAGCACCCCGCCGTCAAAGCTAGGGCCGTATCTTGAGTGACTTATGCCCAGCCGCCTGCCCGCCCCAGGGGCCGTGCCCTGGCAGCAGGCCCAGGGTAGCGCCACGCCCTTCGACCGCGGCCGGCGCACGCAGTGAGCGAGTCTGATTTATGATAGGGGTCTTCCGGACCTCGAGGCCCCGCCGAAAGCCGGATTCGCACCTCGATGCTAGACCGAGACTTGAAAGTATCTGCCTGCCTTGACCGCCATGACCGACATCGCCATCCACACTGAAAACCTGACGCGCGACTTTAAGACCGTCCGCGCCGTTGACGCTCTGACGCTCGCTGTGCCGGCCGGGATCGTCTTCGGCTTTCTGGGCCCGAACGGGTCCGGCAAGACCACGACCATCCGCCTGCTGCTCGGCCTGCTGGAACCGACCACCGGCCAGGCCGTGGTGCTCGGGCACGACACGCGCACGCACGCCGACGCGGTCCGTGCGCAGGCCGGCGCGCTGCTGGAGCATCACGGCCTGTACGAGCGGCTGAGCGCCGAGGACAATCTCGAGTTCTACGGCCGCGTCTGGCGGCTGCCCGGCCCGGAGCGCGCGGCCCGGATCAAGGAACTGCTGACGCAGACCGGTTTGTGGGATCGACGCCGAGAGACGGTCGGCGGGTGGAGCCGCGGCATGAAACAGAAGCTGGCCGTGGCCCGCACCCTGCTCCACCGGCCGCCGCTGGTCTTCCTGGACGAGCCGACGGCGGGCCTGGACCCGGTGGCAGCCGCCGAACTGCGCGAGCAACTCGCGGCGCTGGCGGCCCGCGAAGGCGTCACCGTCTTCCTGACCACCCACAATCTGACCGAGGCCGAGAAGCTGTGCGCGCGCGTGGCCGTCATCCGCCAGGGCCGGCTGCTGGCCGTGGGACACCCGGATGAACTGCGCCGCGGCCGGGGCCGCCCGCAGGCCGAGGTGATAGGCCGTAACTTCAGCGAAGCCGCACTGGCGGCGCTGCGCGCGCGGCCGGAGGTCGCCGGCCTCGAGGTCAAGGACGGCGGGCTGGCCATCGACCTGCAGGCCGAGGCCGAGATGGCGCCGCTGGTCAGCGTGCTCGTGCAGCACGGCGTCCAGGTGGAGGAGGTCCGCAAAGGCAAAGCCAGCCTGGAGGACGTCTTCCTCACACTGATGGAGGAAGAGCAGAAATGATGAGCGATATCTGGACCGTCATGCGCAAGGAGCTGAAGGAGATCATCACCCTGGGCGGCGGCTCGCGCGGCGGCAAGTTCAGCTACCTGATCGTGCTGGGGGTTTTCGGCGTGTTCGTGCCCTGGCAGAGCGGCCGGGCCTGGGTGGAGTCGCCCATGGTCGTGGCGCTGTGGGCGTGGCTGCCGTATTTCTACACGGCCACCTGGGTGGCCGATTCGTTCGCGGGCGAGCGGGAGCGCCACACGCTGGAGACGCTGCTGGCCAGCCGCCTGTCTGACCGGGCCATCCTGCTGGGCAAGCTCCTGGCGATCATGACTTACGCCTGCGGCCTGGTCTGGTCAATGGCCGTCATTGGCCTGATCACGGTCAACGTCGGTTTTGGGCAGGGCACGTTGCTGCTTTACCCGCCGGCCACGGCCGTCGCGATGGTGGTGGCCACTGTGCTGGGCAGCGGTCTGGCCGCCAGCGCCGGCATCCTGATCTCGCTGCGCGCCGCCACCGCCCGGCAGGCGGCCCAAACCATGAGTCTGCTGATCTTCTTCCTGTTCATCCCGATCTTCGGCCTGCAACTGCTGCCGGCCGAGACGCAGGCGCAGGTGTCGCTGTGGCTAGAGCAGGCCGACCTGGCCCAGATCGGCCTGCTCGCGGGCGGGATCGTGCTGGTGCTGGACGGCGTCCTGCTGGCGGCGGCGCTGGCGCGGTTCCAGCGCGCGCGCCTGATCCTGGATTGAAGGCGTTCAGCCGCGCCAGAACGGCCGGGTGAGACAGGTGGGGCCGCCGGCGCCTTTGACGCAGATTTCGTCCCCGGCGAACGTCCACACCCGCGCCCCAGCGGCCTCCAGCCGCGCCTGCGTCACCGGGTTGCCGGCCGCCAGCACGCACTGGCGCGGCGCCAGAGCCAGCACATTGCAGCCGAGCGACTCATACTCCGCGTCCGGCACCTCCACAAACTGGATGCCGCGCCGGCTCAGCCATTGCCGGAAGGGAACGGTCAGCAGCCGCGAGTACACCACGGCCAGGTCATGATCGACCAGGCTGAAGTTAGACTGCAGGTGCAGACAATCCTGCGGGCCGGTCCAGTGCGGCAGCGGGACGGCGATGACTTCGTCGACGGCGTCGCCGAGCAGCGCGCGCAGCTGGCGGACACCCTCGGCGTTGGTGCGATAGCCCTCGGCCACGGCCACCGTCCGCGCGTCGATCCAGGCCACGTCGCCGCCCTCCAGACGCCCCTCGCCCGAGATCGCGCCGAGCAGCGGCAAGCCCAATGCCTGCAGAAACGCGCCCAGCGCTGCGGGCTCAGCGCGCCGCGCGTCCTTGCCCATGTGGCCCAGGATCACGCCCCGGTCACAGACGAGCACTGGGTCGTGCACATAGACCGAGTCCAGGCCGGTGCCGGCGGCCTCCGGTGCGTAACACACCTCCGCCCCGAACTGCGCCACCAGCCGCACGAAGTCGGCGTGCTGGGCGGCCGCCCGGTCCAAGTCCGGCTCGCCCAGGTAATTGAGCGGCTGCCATTGCGCGCTCACCTGGGTGCGGTCCCGGTACGCCTCCGCCGGCCGCTTCACGACCACGCCTTTCAGCTCGCCCACCATGGATTGTGATCCGTACAGCCTCATTCCGCCTCCGCTGAGTTTTCGCCGGCCGCAGCAGCGGCCGCGCCGGTCTGACCGCGGCTAGTCCCAGGCGCGCAGGGCCTCGGCCAGCAGGCGCACACCGAAGCCGGTGGCGCCGCGCGGCCAGGGCGCTTTGGCGTTGTCCAGGTAGGCCATCGGCGCGATGTCGAGGTGTGCCCACGGATAGCCCTCGGCGAACTCCTTGAGGAACGCGGCGCTCGAACCCACACCCGCATACCGGTCGCCGGTGCTGTTCTTCAGGTCGGCCACATCCGACTTGAGCGACTCGCGATACTCCGGGTACAGCGGCAGCGGCCACACCCGCTCGCCGGAGACCTCGGCCGCGCGGCGCACCCGGTCCGCCAAAGCGGCATCGGTATCGAACAGGCCGGCGGCCATGCTGCGGCCGAGGGCGATTGAGCAAGCGCCGGTCAGCGTCGCCAGGTCTATGACGGCGGCCGGTTCGTAACGGCGGGCGTAGACCAGGGCATCGGCCAGCAACAGGCGGCCTTCGGCGTCGGTGCTGATGATCTCGATGGTCTTGCCGTTGGACGCGCGCAGCACGTCGGCCGGGCGGTAGCCGGCGCTGCCGACGACATTCTCGCTGGCCGGCACCAGCCCGATGACGGGCCGCCGCACGCCCAGCGCGGCGATGGCCTGCATCGCGCCGAGCACGGCCGCGCCGCCGCCCATATCCGATTTCATCGCCGGCATCGAGTCGGCCGGCTTGAGGGACAGGCCGCCGCTGTCGAAGGTGACGCCTTTGCCCACCAGCACCACGGGCGGCACACCCTCGGACCCGGCTGGGCGATGCTCCAGGACGATCAGGCGCGGCGGCAGCACGGAGGCCTGGGCGACGGCCAGCAGCGCGCCCATCCCCAGCGCCCGCATCTCGTCCGGGCCGAGCGCCTGGTAACGCAGGCCGGCCTGGGCCGCCAGCGCCTCGGCGCGCGCCGCCAGGTATTCCGGCGTGCACACGTTCGGCGGCTGGTTCACCAGGTCACGCGCGAAGTTGGCGGCGGCGGCCAGGGCCTGCCCGGCCTGAGCCCCGGCCTGGACGTCGGCCAACTTGGCGGCGTCGAACTCCACCAACGTCAACGCCTCCACCCCCGGCCCGCCGTTGGCCGGGCGGCCCGCGAACGTGTACAACCCCAGCAGCACGCCCTCGACCGTGGCCTGGGCGGCCCGGGCCGCGTCCAGGCGGCCAGCACCGGCGCCATGCGCGACCGTGGCGATGTGACGGGCCCCGAGGTCGCGCGCCTTCTGGGCGGCCGTCGCCAGCGCCGGGCGCACACTGTCAGCGGAGAAACCGTCCGCTGGCCCCAACCCCACCACGAGCACGCGCTGCGCGGGCAGCGCCCCGCGCGGGTAGAGGACAGCGACCGTGTTGCGCTGGCCGCGGAAGTCGCCGCTGGTAATCAGCTCGCGCAGGGCGCCGTTCAAGGCCCGGTCGACGGCGCCGGTGGCGCCGCTGGGGTCGCGGGTCTGCTCGAACAGATTGACGAGCAGCGTGTCCACGGGTTGGCGGCTGAGATCGCCGAGGGTGACGGTCACATTCATGGTGGCATTGCCTCCGCTGCGAGATTGCGCGCCGCCCAGAAAAGCTTACACTTGCCCGCGCGGGCGCCGGGATGGAAGAGTGTCGGGCCGGTCCGGCTTGACCGCAATCATAACCTCAGTTCGGGCCTCGCCAGGACAAGACGCTCACGATGATGTGGCAAGCCAACCCCTATTCGCTTCCCCTGCTGATCTCGGCGCTGGCGTCGCTGGTCGTGGCCGGCCTGGCCTGGCAGCGGCGCGCCGCACCGGGCGCCGCCGCCCTGGCCGTGCTGATGCTGGGCGCCGGGGTGTGGGCGGCGGGCGAGGCCGCGCGCTGGGGCCTGACGTCACTGGCCGCCCAGGTGGCGGCGCTGCGCGTCGTCTACCTCGGCGCCGCGCTCGTGCCGACCATGTACTTTGTCTTCGTCCTGCAAGTCACCGACCGCCCGGCCTGGCTGACGCCGATGGTGCGGGCCTTCCTGGCCGGCATGGTCGTGCTGGAGCTTGGGCTGCTGTGGACCGACGACTGGCATCACTGGTTCCACGCCAGCCTGGCGCTGCAGCAGCAAGACGGGCTGCTGACCCTGCAGTGGACGCGCGGCCCGGCCTATTGGCTGACCGTGATCGTCTACCCCTACAGCCTGATCGCGATCGGCACGCTCATGCTCGTCATTGCGGCCCTGGCCGCGCGCGGGCCGTACCGCGTGCAGCTCGGCCTGATCCTGCTGGCCGCGCTCGTGCCGTTCGCGGGCAGCGCCATCACCCAGGCCGGGATCGGCCCGTTCCGCAGCCTGGACTTGGCGCCCTTCGCCTTCGCGCTGGCCGGCGCGATCATGGCCTACGCCGTCTTCCGGCACCGCTTCCTGGACCTGGTGCCGGTGGCGCGCGGCGTCCTGATCGAGAGCATGCCAGACGGCGTGCTGGTGTTGGACGCGCAGGGGCGCGTGCTGGACATCAACCCCGCCGCCCAGCGCCTGATCGGCCCGAGCGCGGCCGCGCCCATTGGCCAGACCCTGGAGCAAGTGCTGGCCCCCTGGCCCGATTTGCTGGCGCGCTGGGCGCACATCACAGAGGCGCGCGCCGAGATCAAAGTCGGCCCAGACGGCGCGGATGTCCTGGACCTGCACATCACGCCGCTGCGCGACCGGGCCGGCCGCCACACCGGCCGCCTGATTGTGTTCCGGGACATCACCGCCGCCAAGCGCGCCCAGGCCGAGCTGCAGGCGGCCAATACGCTGCTCACCGAGCGCCTGCGCCAGATCGAGGCGCTGCAAAACCAGCTGCGCGAACAGGCCCTGCGAGATCCGCTGACCGGCCTGTTCAACCGCCGCTACCTGGAGGAGACTCTGCCGCACGAGTTCTCACGCGCGGCCCGCGCCGGTTACCCGATCGGCGTGGTCATCATCGACATCGACCACTTCAAGCGCCTCAACGACACGCACGGGCACGCGGCCGGCGACAGCGGGCTGCAGGCGCTGGCCGAGCTGCTGCGCGACCACACCCGCGCCGGTGACATCGTCTGCCGCTACGGCGGCGAGGAGTTCCTGCTGATCTTGCCTGGTCTGGGCGTGAACCAGGCCCTGGAACGGGCCGAGGCCTGGCGCGCCGCCTTCGCCGCCAGCACCTGGACGTTCGGCGCGGACTCACTGTGCGCCACCCTGTCGGCGGGGGTGGCGGCCTTCCCCGCCGCCGGCGCGGATTTCCCGGCCGTGATCCACGCCGCCGACGAAGCCCTGTACGAGGCCAAAGCCGCCGGGCGCAACCGCGTGGCGGCGGCCCCGCCGGCTTGATTACCAGGTCGTTTCCGGCCATGATTGAAGTCTACGCTCAAGGAGCCCCCGCATGATCCCCGTCGCCCAGCCGCTCGCCGCCTATCACCATTATCGGGCCGAGATGGACGCCGCCCTGCAGCGCGTCATGGACTCGGGCCGCTACATCCTGGGGCCGGAAGTGGAGGCCTTTGAGGCCGAGTTTGCGGCCTGGCTCGGCGTGCGCCAGGCCGTGGGCGTGGCCTCCGGCACCGAGGCCGTCTGGCTGGCGCTGCGCGCGGCCGGCCTGGGCGAAGGCGCCGACATCCTGGTGCCGTCCCTGACGGCCAGCGCCACCGTCGCCGCGATCGTCGAGACCGGCGCCCGCCCGGTCTTCGTGGACCTGGAGCCTGGCCCGTTGACGCTGGAGGTGGCCGCGCTGGCCCGTTATCTCACGCCCAACACGCGCGCCGTGCTGCCCGTGCACCTGTACGGCAACCCGGTGGATATGACGGCCCTGCTGGCCTTCGCCGACGCGCACGGGCTGCTGGTGGTGGAGGACTGCGCCCAGGCGCACGGGGCGCGCCACCAGGGCCGGCGCGTCGGCACGTTCGGCCAGGTGGCGGCCTGGAGCTTCTACCCGACCAAGAACCTGGGGGCCTTCGGCGACGGCGGCCTGGTGACGACCGACGATGACGCCCTCGCCACCGAGCTGCGCCTGCTGCGCGAGTATGGCTGGCGCGAGCGTTACCACAGCGCCGAGCACGGCTGGAACTCGCGCCTGGATGAGCTGCAGGCGGCGCTGCTGCGCGTGCGCCTGCGCCATCTGGACGAGGACAACGCGCGCCGCCGCGCGATCGCGGCCGCTTACCGCGCCGGCCTACCGCCGGCCCTGCCCAGCTGTGCGGCCCGGCCCGGCGACGAGGGCGTGGAGCACCTCTTCGTGGTCCAGCACGCGCGCCGCGACGAGCTGCGCGCCGCGTTGCAGGCGCGCGGCGTCGGCACCGCCATCCAGTATCCGGTCGCCTGTCACTTACAGGACGCCTATCGCGGTTACGGCGGCGGACCCGGCTCGCTGCCCATCACCGAGCAGGCGGTCCGCCAGGTCTTCAGCCTGCCGATGTTCCCGGAGCTCGCGGATGCCCAGGCCGCCGCGGTGGTGGCGGCCGCCCACGCCGCGCTGGCGGACCTTTAACCAAAACGGACGCCCGGAGGCGTCCGTTGTCGAAAACTGGGGCGGGCCGCGCTCAGCCGGAGCGCGGGCGGAAGGCCCGGAACAGCAGCAGGGCGCCGGCAGCCACCAACCCCACCGGCAGCACGTAATTGGACAGGGTCGCGAACGGCGTCGCCAGCAGCCCGCCGAAGATCAACAAGACGACGGCCGGCCAGATGGCCCAGCGGTTGTGTCCCTGCGGCGTGGGCGCGAGCCACACGATCAAGAACGTCGCCCCCAGCCCGAGGAAGAAGACCCCGCCGGTCTCGACGTCGCGCAACTCGCGGGCGCTCAGCCCGGCGACGACACCCAGCGTCGTCAGCACGCCGCCCGGGATCAGGCCCCACCACTTCTCGCGGTCCAACAGGTAAATCACCCAGAACGGCAGTGACAGCCCGACCAGGAAGAGCGCCCCGCCCCAGCGCTCGGCGAAGTCCGGCGCGGCTGCCCCCAGCCCGATCAGCAGCGCCAGATCAAAGAAGATCAGGCCCGGGATCAGCGCCCACCAGTTGTCGCGGTTGGCGAGGAAGACGGCCACAAAACCGCCGCCGACCACCCCAAAGACCAGGGCCCAGAGCCAGCCCAGGCTGGCCGGGATGAGGTTGAAGTTCTGCAGCAGGAACAACACGCCGCCCGCAATCAACAGGATGCCGAGCAGCAAGCGGGGATCAAAACGTCGCACCATAGCCTTCGCCTCCTTGGCCTGCGCTCAGACAACCGACAGCGAGCCGGCGCCGATGCGGGCCGTAATCTCCACCCGGTTAGCCGCTGTCTCGAAGTCCGGGGATTGTTGGCCCGGGAAGCGGCGCGCGTCCACGTCCACGGCGCCCACCGCCGCCCCGGCGTCGATGCGGGCGGCCACGCCCTCCGGCACGCGCAGGACCACGGCGGCGGCGCCGGCCTCCACCACCACGCGCGTGTGGCCGGCCGCGGCCGGCAGCGTGATCTCGGTGCTGCTGGCCCCGGTTTTAACGGTCAGTTCGGTCACGCGCACCTGGCTCAGGTCCAGGCGCGTCTCGCCGGCGCCGGTGTTCAGCTCCAGCGTCAGCGGCACCGCGTGCGTCAGACGCAGCCCCCAATCCAGGCCGTGGTCGCTCGTCCACGGACCGGACCACCAGCCGCGTTCAGACTGACGCAGCTCGACTTCCAGGCGGTCACCGGCGCGCGTCACCTGCTGCTCCACGCCGCCGACAAAGGTGCCGGAGAACAGGTCACCGCTGGCGGCGCCGCCGCCGCCCGTCAGCCGGCCGGCGCCATGGTGGATGGTCAGGCGCGCCTGCGCGGCGCCCTCCAGGCCCTGCCGCGCCTCTTCGGCCGCCGCGCTCCGCCGGACGAAGACGCCCAGCAGAATCCAGCCGCCGGCCAGGATCAGCATCGCCGGCCAGAAGACCCCCCAGACCCGGAACGGCAGCAGGTTCAGATTATCCAGCAATAACAACAAGCCCAGCACGACCAGGATCGCGCCCCAGAAGGCTCCACTTCGTCGCATAACTGACCTCCTCAAAAAGCCGCACGGGCCGGCGTGGTTCCAGCCGTGCCTGTGGGTAATACGCAGGACCGGGGCGAAAAGTCGCACCGAGGCCGGCGCGAGCGCGACGCGGCAACCGGCCCAGCAACGGCGCTATAATCTCGGCTGAGCCGCCGCTCCGGCTGAGTCCTACCACGGTGCCTGAACACGCGCAACTGCTCAACGTCAAGCATCTCTCCCGCTACTACGGTTCGGTGGCAGGGCTGGTTGACGTGTCTTTCACGATCGAACCCGGCGAGATCCTGGGGGTCGTCGGCCAGCGCGGTTCCGGCAAGTCCACGCTTTTCCATTTGCTCAGCGGCGTCTACGCCCCGTCCGGCGGCGAGATCCACTGGCAGGGCCGGCGGGTGATGTTGCGGTCGGCCGCCCAGGCCCAGCAGCTCGGCATCCAGACGGTCCACCAGCACCCGTCCCTGGCCGGCAACCTGGACGTGCGCCGCAACATCTTCTTAGGCCGGGAACTGCGCCTCGGCCCGTGGGGGCTGGGCCTGCGGGAGGGCGAAATGTACGCCCACACCGCGGCGCTGCTGGCCGACTTCGACATGCCGACCCGCCTGGCGGTGGAGCGCGCGGCCAACCTGTCTTTTGAACAGCAACAGGTGGTGGCCCTGGGCCGGGCGTTGTGCCAGCCGGCGCGCCTCCTGCTCCTGGATGAGGCCCTGGCTCCGCTGAGCTTCGAGCGCCAGCGGCGGCTGCTCAAACGCATCAAGGCCCTGGCCGCCCAGAACGTCGCCGTCATCATCAGCAGCGACGACCTGAAGCATCTCTTCGCGGTCACGGACCGGCTGCTCGTGCTCTACCAGGGCCGCCCGGCCGCGCTGCGGCTGACGTCTGAGACCACGCCGCGCGAGATCGTCGAGCTGATCGTCGGCGCCAATCGCCAGGACCAGGTCACGCCCGTCATCTGGGCCATCGAGAACTACCACGCCGCCCAGCAGCAGGCCGAGGATCTGCGCCGCGCGCAGCTGGCCCTGCGCCAGAGCCTGGCCGCCCAAGACTCGCTCAACCGCCAGCTCATCGAGCGGCTGCGCGATCAGTTGGAAGCCTTGGACCGCCTCAACCTGGCCCTGCAGGACGCCAATCGGCGTCTGATCACCGAGCGCGAGGCGGAGCGCAAGGCCCTGGCGCGCGATCTGCACGATCAGATCATCCAGGACCTGTTGAGCTACAACTACCAGTTGGAGGAGGCCGAGGCGGAGCTGGCCGAGGCCGGCCAGGTGGCGCCGCTGGCCGACATCCGCGACGGCATCCGGCAAGTGGTGGGCAGCCTGCGCCAGCTGTGCAGCGACCTGCGCCCGCCGACCATCGACAGCCACGGCCTGTCGGCCGCAATCCGGTCCCTGGCGCTGCAATGGTCGGAACAGAACGGCATCGCCGTCGATCTGAACATCGACCCGGGCCTGGGCCGGCTGCCGGAGACGATCGAGCTCTCCGTGTTCCGCATCATCCAGGAGGCGCTGCGCAACGTGCGCAAGCACGCGGCCGCCTCCCACGTCACCCTGCTGCTCCGGCGCACGCACACCGCCAGCCTGGTCGTGCAGATGATCGACAACGGCCAGGGCATGGCCGCCCCCGTCAATCTGGCCAGCCTGTCCGAGCAGAAGCACTTCGGCCTGGTGGGGATCAGCGAGCGCGTCTCGCTGCTGGGCGGGACCTTCCAGGTGAACCCGGCCGCCGCCGGCGGCCTGGAACTGCGGATCGAAATCCCCAGCCCCTACCCTTCGATCAGCAATTGAGGCCGCCCCTCAGGGCCGGGCGTGCTCAAGCGGGCCGGCTGCCCAGCGCGTCTTCCACCACCTGGCGCACGGCCGCCGCATCCAGGTCCTTCTTATCCAGGAAGGCCACGGCCCCGGCGCTCAACCCCAGCCGCCGAAACTCGCGATCCGGGTAAGCGCTGATCAGGATCAGGCGCGAGCCGGGCGAGAGCGTCCGCATGCGGCGCACGCACTGGATGCCATCCTCCTCCGGCAGGACCACATCCACAAAAGCCAGCTGCGGGCGCACCTGCGCGGTCAGGCGCAGCGCCTCCGTCACGTCGTCGGCCTCAAACAGGCGCGCGCCGGGGCAGGTCTTGCCGATCAGACGCGCCAGCTGCTGGCGATAGCGCGGGTTGTCGTCCACCAGCAGCACCGTCAGCGCGTCGCTCTGCGCGGCCAGCCCTCCGTCCGCCTCCAGGCCCGTGATCGCCAGCACCTCCGGATGCTGGTTCGCGTAGGTCGTGGCCGCCAGGCGGCTGTCCACGCTCAGCGTGCGGTACAGGCTGGTGAGGTGGTTCTCCACCGTTTTCACGCTCAGGTCCATGGCGTGCGCGATCCGGCGGTTGTCGTAACCCAGCGTCAGCAGCCGCAGCATCTCGCGCTGGCGGCGCGTCAGTTGCGGCGTGGCCGCCGGCGGCAGGCCCTGGCGGTGGACCAGGCGGTCCACCAGCGGACCGGAGATCCAGCGTTCGCCGCGCAGCACGCGCTGGACGGCCAGCTGCAGGTCCGCCAGCGGCTGGTCCTTGAGGTGGTAGCCGTCGACACCGGCGCCGAGCAAGCCGGTGACATAGACCTCGTCGGCGTACGCGCTCACCACCAGGATGCGCATGGCCGGGAACTCGCGTTTGACGTGCCGGACGGTCGCCACCGGGTCGAACTTCGGCATGGCCACGTCGATCAACAAGAGATCCGGCTGCAGCTGCGGCAGGCTCTCCAGCAGCGCCTGGCCGTCCCCGACTTCTCCGACGACGGCGAAATCCGGCAGCGCCAGCAAGGCGTTGCGCAGCCCGGCGCGAACGACATCGTGATCATCGGCCAGCAGGACACGCACCATGGGCGGTATTGTGCCACGCTTTTCGCAATTAGGGGATTTCCCCTAGTCCCTCTGGGGGGTGAAAGGGGAACAAAATGGGGGATTCGTGATTGAAGTCAACGGCGCTTCTGGTTAATATCGCTTAAGCTTTGCGCACATCCGCCAACCCGCAATAACTTATGCCTGCCCTGGGTCATCAGCATTGATCCGGGCGCAACCGACCTGACCACTTTGCATAAACCAGGTCGTGACGGCCTGTGCTCCGGCCGTGCCGCCCAGCGGCGCACCGCCCTCCCAGCTCTGGCCGGCCTGAGATGAAGGAGGTGGCTTCCACAAATCCGCCGTTCGCATTTCGGACCCGCTTGCTGTCCGTCTGCCCATTCTATTAGGAGAAGAGTATGAGCCAGAAACCCTCTCGTTTGCTCATGACCGTCGTCGCCGTTCTGGCGATCGCCGGCATGTTGCTGTCGGCCTGCACGCCGGCGGCCACTCAGGCCCCGGCCGCCACGCAGCCTCCGTCTGGGACGGAACTCGCCGTCGGCATCGTGCTGCCCACCAAGGACGAGCCGCGCTGGATCCAGGACGAGACCCGCTTCAAGGAAGCCCTGACCGCCGCCGGCTACGAGGTCGAGATCCTGTTCAGCCAGGGCGACTCGGCCAAGGAGAAGGCCAACGTCGAGGCCCTGATCAGCAAGGGCATCGAAGTCCTGATCATCTGCCCGCAGGACGGCACCGCCGCCGCGGCCGCCGCGGAAGAAGCCCGCGCCGCCGGCGTCAAGGTCATCTCGTATGACCGCCTGATCCGCGAGACCGACGCCGTCGACTACTACGTCACCTTCGACAGCGTGGCCGTGGGCGAAGCCTGGGGCCAGTACCTGATCGACAGCGCCACCGGCACCGGCAACAACCTGTTCCTGTACGCCGGCGCTGCTTCCGACAACAACGCCTTCCTGTTCTTCGAAGGCGCCTGGAACAAGCTCCAGCCCAAGATCGCCGATGGCACCTTCGTCATCAAGAACTCCAGCGAAGCCGTCGCCCTGCAGGGCAAGGCCACGCTGACCCGCGACGAGATGGCCAAGATCATCGGCCAGGTCACCACGAACTGGGACTTCACCGTCGCCAAGAACCTGGCGGAAGCCAACCTGACCGCCGCGCCGGCCGCCGACAAGGGCACCGTCTTCATCGTCGCCCCCAACGACGGCACCGCCCGCGCCATCGCCGACGCCTTCGCCGCCGACAAGGACGTCACCCAGTACTTCATCACCGGCCAGGACGCTGAGAAGGCTTCCGTCCAGTACATCATCGACGGCAAGCAGTCCATGACCGTCCTCAAGGACGTCCGCACCCTGGTCGCCGATGCCATCACCGCCGCCGTCGCCTTCCTGGAGGGCAAGACCCCCGAGAAGACCACGACCTACGACAACGGCAAGATCGAGGTCCCGGCCAAGCCGTCCGCGATCGTCACCGTCACCCAGGACAACGTCAAGGCCGCCATCGTCGACTCCGGCTACTACCCGGCGTCTGACTTCACCGGCCTCGAGGGCGGCGCCGCCCCGGCCGTGACCGGCAAGGTCGGCATCGTGCTGCCCACCAAGGACGAGCCGCGCTGGATCCAGGACGAGACCCGCTTCAAGGAAGCCCTGACCGCCGCCGGCTACGAGGTCGAGATCCTGTTCAGCCAGGGCGACTCGGCCAAGGAGAAGGCCAACGTCGAGGCCCTGATCAGCAAGGGCATCGAAGTCCTGATCATCTGCCCGCAGGACGGCACCGCCGCCGCGGCCGCCGCGGAAGAAGCCCGCGCCGCCGGCGTCAAGGTCATCTCGTATGACCGCCTGATCCGCGAGACCGACGCCGTCGACTACTACGTCACCTTCGACAGCGTGGCCGTGGGCGAAGCCTGGGGCCAGTACCTGATCGACAGCGCCACCGGCACCGGCAACAACCTGTTCCTGTACGCCGGCGCTGCTTCCGACAACAACGCCTTCCTGTTCTTCGAAGGCGCCTGGAACAAGCTCCAGCCCAAGATCGCCGATGGCACCTTCGTCATCAAGAACTCCAGCGAAGCCGTCGCCCTGCAGGGCAAGGCCACGCTGACCCGCGACGAGATGGCCAAGATCATCGGCCAGGTCACCACGAACTGGGACTTCACCGTCGCCAAGAACCTGGCGGAAGCCAACCTGACCGCCGCGCCGGCCGCCGACAAGGGCACCGTCTTCATCGTCGCCCCCAACGACGGCACCGCCCGCGCCATCGCCGACGCCTTCGCCGCCGACAAGGACGTCACCCAGTACTTCATCACCGGCCAGGACGCTGAGAAGGCTTCCGTCCAGTACATCATCGACGGCAAGCAGTCCATGACCGTCCTCAAGGACGTCCGCACCCTGGTCGCCGATGCCATCACCGCCGCCGTCGCCTTCCTGGAGGGCAAGACCCCCGAGAAGACCACGACCTACGACAACGGCAAGATCGAGGTCCCGGCCAAGCCGTCCGCGATCGTCACCGTCACCCAGGACAACGTCAAAGCCGCCATCGTCGACTCCGGCTACTACCCGGCGTCTGACTTCACCGGCTTGCCGTAAGTTCCCGCCCCTCGTACAATGACTGGGAGAGTGGCGGCGCAGCCGCCACTCTCCCACCCCGCCGCCTAACATCCTGGAGCCAGAGCCGACATGAGCACCCCGATCCTGGAGATGCGCAACATCACCAAGGAATTCCCCGGCGTCAAAGCTCTGAACAACGTCAGCTTTCGCGTCGCCGCCGGCGAAATCCACTGCCTGGTGGGCGAGAACGGCGCCGGCAAGAGCACGCTGATGAAAGTCCTGAGCGGCGTCTACCCGCACGGCTCGTATTCCGGGGAGATCCTGTTCGGCGGCCAGGTGCAGACCTTCCGAAACATCCGGGACAGCGAACACGTCGGCATTGCCATCATCTATCAAGAGCTGGCGCTGATCCCGGAGATGACCGTCTACGAGAACATCTTCCTCGGCAACGAGATCCGGCGCGGCCCGACGATTGACTGGAATGAGACGATCAAGCGCGCCACCCAGGCCCTCCAGAAGGTGCGCCTGAACGTCAACCCAGCCACCAAGGTCAAGGACCTGGGCGTGGGCAAGCAGCAATTGATCGAAATCGCCAAGGCGCTCAGCCGGGACGTCAAGCTGCTGATCCTGGACGAGCCGACTTCGGCCCTGAACGAGGACGACAGCGAGAACCTGCTGAGCCTGCTGCGCGACCTGCGTGAGCACGGCGTCACCTGTATCATGATCTCGCACAAGCTGAAAGAGGTGCTCGCCATCGCGGACACGATCACGGTCCTGCGCGATGGCCAGACCATCTGCACGCTTGACGCCCAGGGCGGCCAAGTCTCCGAGGGCGTGCTGATCAAGCACATGGTCGGCCGCGAGATCGACAACATCTATCCTAAGCGCGAGCGCCAGCGCTCCGGCGAAGTGGTGCTGGACGTGGCCAACTGGAGCGCCTACGACCCGGCCCTGGGCCGCAACGTCCTCAAGGATGTCAGCTTCAATGTCCGCCGCGGCGAGATCGTGGGCCTGGCCGGCCTGATGGGGTCCGGGCGCACCGAGTTGGCCCTGAGCATTTTTGGCAACCCGGACGGCTACCGCGTCGACGGCCGGATCACGCTCAAGGGCCGGCCCTGCCACTTCACCCACCCCCAGGCCGCCATCGCCGCCGGCGTGGCCTACGTCACCGAGGACCGCAAGGGTGACGGCCTGATCCTGATCCAGGACATCAAGCAGAACATCACCCTGGCCAACCTGCGCGGCATCGCCCAGCGCGGCGTCATCAACGCCAACGCCGAAGTCAAGGTGGCCGAGGACTACCGCACCTCGCTCAATATTAAGACGCCCAGCATCGAGCAGCGCGTGGGCAACTTGAGCGGCGGCAACCAGCAGAAGGTCTCGCTGGGCAAGTGGCTGTTCGTCAAGCCGGACCTGTTGATCCTGGACGAGCCCACGCGCGGCATCGACGTCGGCGCCAAGTACGAGATCTACACCCTCATGACCCGGCTGGTCCAGCAGGGCCTGAGCATTATCATGATCTCGTCTGAGCTGCCCGAAGTCCTGGGGATGAGCGACCGCGTCTACATCGTCTCCTCCGGCCGAATCACCGGCGAACTGCCGATCGAGGAAGCCACGCAGGAGCGCATCATGCAGCTGGCTACGAATTGAGGAGAGCCCCTATGTCGTCTGTCGCCGACTCATCGAAGGTTGGAGCGCCGTCGTTCGTCGCCAACCTGCAGAAGGTGCTGCAGCAGAACATCCGTGAATACGGCATGTTCGTGGCCCTGTTCGTGATCATGGCGATCTTCACGATCACGACCAACGGCATCTTCATTTCGTCGCGCAACATCAGCAACCTGATCAACCAGACGGGCTACATCGCCGTCCTGGCGGTCGGGATGACGCTGGTCATCGTCATCCGCCACATCGACCTGTCGGTCGGTTTCCTGTCCGGCTTCCTGGGCGCGCTGGCCGCCATCGCCATGGCCAACCCGGAGGTCATCGAGGGCGGCCTCAACTTGCCGGCGGTGGTCGTCATCCCCATGATCCTGGTCTTGGGCATCCTCACCGGCCTGATCACGGCCTTCCTGGTGGCCCAGCTGGGCATCCCGGCCTTCGTGGCCACGCTGGCCGGCTGGCTCGGCTATCGCGGCGCCCTGCAGCTGGTGACGGCCCGGACCGGCACGATCATCATCGCCGACGAGACCTTCAACGCTCTGAGTAACGGCTTCATCCCGGACATCTTCGCGCCCGATACCGGGCCGCTGCCCGGCGTCCACAAGCTGACGCTGATCCTGGGCGTCCTGGCGATCATCCTGATCAACGTCAGCCAGATCAACGACCGCCGCAAGAAGCAGGCCTACGGCTTTGAAGTGCTCTCGAACGACATCTTCATCCTGAAGCTGGTCTTCATCTCAGCCCTGACGGCCGGCATCACCTGGATCATGGCCGGCTACAATGGCCTGTCGTGGACGGTCGTGATCGTGCTGGGCGTGGTCATCGTCTACGACTTCGTCACCTCCCAGACCGTGCTCGGCCGGCACATCTACGCCGTCGGCGGCAACCCCGAGGCCGCCCAGCTGAGCGGCGTCAACATCAAGACGATCACGTACGTGGTCTTCTGCTCGATGGGCATGCTCTCGGCCCTGTCCGGCATCCTGTACGCGTCGCGCTTCAAGTCCGCGACGACGACGGCCGGCAACTTGTTCGAGCTGGAGGCCATCGCCGCGGCCTTCATCGGCGGCGTCTCACCGGCCGGCGGCATCGGCAAGGTCATCGGCTCCATCGTCGGCGCGCTGGTGATGGGGTCGCTGTCCAGCGGCATGAACCTGATGGGCATCGACATCTCGCTCCAGTACATCGTCAAGGCCGCGGTGCTGGCCGTGGCCGTGATCTTCGACGTGGCGACCCGCAACCGCGGGCGCTGAGCCCCGCGCCCCGAAACAAGAAAGGCCGGCCCCACCAGGCGTGGGGCCGGCCTTGTCTTTTAAGAGCGGCGCCGGCTCAGTCGATCAGGGCCAGCATCGAAGCGTAGAACATCAGCCCACTCGAGAAGGCGAAGAACAGCCCCAGGCTGAGGACGCCGGCCACCGCCGCAAAGCGCCGGGACCGGATCTGCGGCGAGGTCAGCGCGGCCAAAGCGATCGCCACCAGCAGCGCCGCCCCCAGGGCCGCCAGGAACGCGAACCACGACCAGCCGCTCTCCGCCAGCCCGCTGCCCGGGTACTGGGCTTCCAAGGCCGTCACGTCGCTGAGGGTCAAGCCCAGGCTGGCGGCATCGATGCGGGCCAGCGGCGGGCTTTGGACGGCATAGCGGACAGCGCTGCACGCGGCCTGCCGATCTCCGTGCGTGACCTGACAGCGGCTGAAGTCCACGTGGTCGGTATTGGTGTAGGACACCTCCACGCGCAGCGGCGCGCCCGCGATCAGCAGCGAGCAGGTGGCGCTGGCCGCACTCGGGCCGGCGTCGGCGCAGTCCAGGTAGCGGCCGGAAATGCGCGCCTCCGCCTCCGGCACGCCGACCGCGATCCCGGCCAGCGCCGAGGAGCGCAACAGCGGCGCGGCGTTGGCGGACATCCACATGAAGCCGGCTACCAGGGCGGCGGCGGCCACGCCGAAGACGGCGGCGACTAAGTGGCGAACTTGCATGCTCTCTTCTCCCGAAAGATGACGGCCGGCAGCGCCGGCCTAAAACGTGTAACGATCCAGGTCCCGGCCGAGGAAGACCGGCCCGCCCAAGCGCCGGGCGGCCGCAACCCGCTGCGCTTCCAGGTCGTTCTCGAGCGGATTGAGGTGCACCAGCACCAGGCGGCGGACGCCGGCCGCGCGGGCCAGGTCGGCCGCGCCCTCCGCCGTGCTGTGGACGGGATGCGCGCCAGTGGCCTCGTGCACCAACAGGTCCACCCCGCGCGCCAAGGCCTGGATGCCCGCCGACGGCGAGCCATCGGCCCCGTAGGCGCAGGTGCCGCCGTCCGCGTGGGCTTCGGCGCGCAGGCCGATGACGGGCGTACTGCCGTGTGTGCCGGGCGCGGCCGTCAGCGTGAAGTCCGCGCCGCGCGCGATCAGGATGCCGGGCTCCAGCGGCACCGGCTGCCACTCCAGCGCCGGCAGCCCGGCCCAATCCCGCGTGTTCCACTGGGCGAAGGCCCGCCGCACCGTGTCCAGGGCCGCGGCCGGCCCGTGCACCGGAAGCGGCGCGCGCCGGCCGCTCAGCCACAGCATCTCCACCAGCAGCGCAAAGCCCGAGGTGTGGTCGGGATGCTCATGCGTCAGGATGACGCGCTCGATCGAGGCGAGCGGCACGCCCAGACGCTGCAGCGGCCGCACCACGTTGCCGCCGCAGTCGATGAGGATGGTCGCGGCCGGCCCGCGCAGGGCCAGCATCGTGGGCTCGCGGCTGCCATCGGTCAGCGCCGCGCCCGTCCCTAGCAGCAGCAGTTCAGACATCTCGCCTCGATCGCGCCGGGTGTCGGCGGACTTGGCGGCTATGATACCATTCACTCATTCCGGCCCACGCCTTCCCGCCTGAAGCCAGGCCCATCGCCCACAGGAGAGCCCGTGATCGATTGCGTGATCCATACCCTTGATCTGCGGTTTCAAGGCGCGCCGGAGGCGGTCGCCGCCTTCCTGGTGCTGGGGCCGGCCGGGCCGGTGCTGGTGGAGACCGGCCCCGGCTCCACGCTGGCCCAGCTGCAAGCCGAGTTGGCTCGTTTCGGCGTGCGGCCGGCCGATATCCAGGATGTGCTCCTCACCCACATTCACCTGGATCACGGCGGCGCGGCCGGCTGGTGGGCGCGCCAGGGCGCGCGCATCCACGTCCACCAGGTCGGCGCCCCACACCTGATTGACCCCTCCAAGCTGCTGGCCAGCGCCGAGCGCATCTACGGCGACCAGATGCAGACCTTGTGGGGCGAGTACCTGGCCTCGCCCGTCGAGCGCGTGCACGCCGTTCACGCCGGCGACGTGATCGCGGCCGGCGGCCTGCAGTTCCTGGCCCTGGACACGCCCGGCCACGCCCGCCATCACCTGGTCTACCAGCTGGGCGACCTGGCCTTCACGGGCGACCTGGCCGGGATCCGGCTGTCGGCGCGCGCCCACACGCGGCTGCCCACGCCGCCGCCCGAGTTCGACCGCGAAGAGTGGCTGGCCAGCCTGGAGCAGATGCGCGCCCGCCGCTTCACGCGTCTGTACCTGACCCACTTCGGCCCGCTGGAAGACGTGGACGCGCACTGGGACACAGTGGCGCGGCTGGTGACCGATTACCCGGAACAGGTGCGCGCCGAGCTGGCGCGCGGCGCCGATCGGGACGCCATCCTGGCGCACATGACCGCGCACGAGGAGGCGCGCCAAGCGGCGGCCGGCCTCAGCGCCGCGGACAACACGCTGTATAGCAGCGTCGGGCCGATGGGGATGTCGGTGGACGGGCTGCTGCGCTATTGGAAGAAGCGCTCAGGCTGAGCCGGCCCGGGCGGCGTTGGCGTCGCTGACCGCGCGCCAGCGGTGATACTCCGCGCTGGCCGCGAACCGGCGCAGCTCCTCCACCCGCCGGGCGATGAGGGGGTGCGTCGAGAGCAGTTCGTTGACGATCTGGCCCGGATCGTCGTCCTGGCGTTCCAAGATTGTCAGGGCTTGCTGCAGGCTGGCGGGGTTGCGCGCGGCGCCGCCCGTGGCCAGCTTCACCAGCGCCGAGACGGCCTTGTCCACACGGCCGCAGGCCAGCAGGCCGGCGCGGTCGGCTGAAAACTCACAGGCTCGATTCCACCATCGGAACGCGAAGTACAGCAGCACGGCCGCCCCAAAGGGGCTGGGGATGCCGGCCATGCCGCCCAAGAGCGAGTTCAGCCAGGTATGACCCAACTGGACGTGGCCCAGCTCGTGCCCGAGGATAAACTGCAGCTCGTCCCGGTCCATCACCGGCAGCAGGCCCGCAAACAACACGATGGGCCGGGGCTCGGTCAACCCGAAAGTATAGGCGTTCAGCCCGCGCGCCGGCGCCACCCACACTTCCACCCCGCGCACGTCCAGGCGCGCGGTCGTCGCCTGCACCAGGGCCGCCAGGCCGGGCAGTTGCTGAGCGGACACCGGCTGCGCCCGGCGCAGCAGCGCGGCATGGTGCGAGCGATTCAGGCCGTAGGCCAGGGCCACCATCACCAGCACAAACGCCGCGCTGCCGCACAGCGTCGCCAAAGACGTGAACGCGATCACGCCCAGCACCAGCAACACGGTCAGGCCCAGGATCAGATGCTCGTTAGGGTAGCGATAGCCGGTCATTTTCCCCGATCGTTGTAGAATAGGATTGTCTCAGGCCCGCGTCCAACTGCATCCAGGGAGGTTCGAATGAAGCGTTCTTACCCCGCCCTCGCCTTGGGTTTGGCCCTGGCGCTGCTGCTCGGCCTGTCTGGCCCCGTCAGTTCGGCCACGGCCGCCCGCCTGGCCCAGACGACGGCCACTGCCACCCCCTGCGCCACCGAGTACGTCGTCAAGTCCGGCGATTGGATCCGCCAGATCGCGCGCCAGTTCAACGTGGACTGGCGTGCCATGGTCAGCGTCAACAAGCTCACCACGCCTGATTGGATCTATCCCGGCCAGAAGCTGTGTATCCCGGCCCAGACGCTGACCAGCCCAACGCCCACGCGCACGCCGGCGGCCGCCACGCCGACCCGGACCGCCACCGCCACCGGCCCCACGCCCACAGCCACGCGCACGTCGACGGCCGCGCCCTCAGCCACGCCGCGGCCGACCCTGGCGGTCACAGTTCCGACTTTCCGCATCGTGGGCGTGGTGCGCGATCAGTCGGTGACGATCGAGACCCGTGACTTCCCGGCCGGGCTGAAGTTCGACGTGCGCCTGGGCGCCATGGGCACGCGCGGCCTCGGCGGGACGCTGGTCACCACGCAAGACTCGGGCCAGGGCGGCACGTTCACGGCCACCTACTCGCTCCCGGCCGCGCTCAAGGGCGCGGACCAGGTGGCCATCCGGCTCGAGAATTCGGCCAGCGGTTACTACGCCTTCAACTGGTTCTACAACAACAACGCCCCGTAAACGGCGGTGGCATCGGCGC
>ERZ761602.1587-NODE-1587-length-40402-cov-6.230302_pt1 | contig 40402 bp, 32 predicted proteins | sample MGYA00512165_ERZ761602 | MGnify/ENA primary metagenome ERZ761602 (study PRJEB28899, sample SAMN02445085) | bioreactor sludge metagenome | biome: EBPR sludge; isolation source: Thorneside wastewater treatment plant | place: Australia: Brisbane, Thorneside...
ACATTAAATAACTATTTCTTATTCAAGACTTTACCTAAACTTGACGTAGAAAGTTATACAGCACAGGAGGCCGTATGAGCATCCAAAGAATTTTTCAGATCGTTTTCTTTTTTGCCGCGATTGTTTTTTTACACCGGCATTTTCTTTCCTACACAAATTAGTTTTTATTCCGCTTCTCTGGTTTGCGGCTGCGCTTTAAGCTTAGCCGCAAGCTTGGGATGGTATCGCCAATGCCACGGCTCGAAATCGATGCCGTGCGGATTCCCGCGAGGGTAAGATAGTGTGAATCCATAATCTACCGCGTTTTTCAGCATCCACTTATATTCCGGTAAAGCCTCATAATCTTTTGTGTCGGGTTCTCCGTTAATTCCATCTTCATTAATCAAATCAATCGCGTGGTAAGTTTTTAAATTGTGTTCGCTATATCCCGGAAGCGCGTTGAGTTTCGCGGTTTCAATCAATGAGTAATTATGCTCCCGAAGATATTTGATGAAATTATAAAGATGATAAGGTTTTCCGCGGTGCGCCGACTCAATATAAAACCGCTTCCCAAGATTTTTTTCCATTGCGAGCATCATTTTTTCATAGGCGGCATACGCTTCCGGTGAAACGGCCTGGGGCGGCAAAGACGTGCGCTTGCCGTCCAGTTTGATTTTCTGTCCCGTAATTTCTTTGAAAGGCTTGGCGTTCTTTTCTTCTTTTTGGCGCGGAGTCCGCACGCCAAGCTGTTTGGGTTTCAGACCCTGAATTTTTTTGAGGAGCTTTTTTTCTTTTCTATCCAGCGGTGCGTAAAGCTCGTCAAAAGTCAGCAGATTGGCGTTGTTCCGTTTCTTTTTTTCTTCGATCAGCGGAGTCAATTTTTCAAGAAAGGAGTCGACGATGCGTGCTTCTTTGTCAGAAAGCCTCTCGACATTTAAAGCGTAAAGAGCGGATGTTCCGGAAAAAATAAATGCAAAAACAAGGCAGAGTGTTTTTGTGTGCATGAGGTTTTATATTAAAGATTAGAGGTTTGTTGCTTTTTGAGAACGGTGGATTGTTTTTTGCGCGTAGAGCTCTTTATCCGCGCGGGCAATTAGCTCTTCAATCGAGCATGGGTTCGAAGGGTCAAAGAAAGCGGCTCCAAGGCTGATTTGTAATTTGTAGGAGTAGTCTCTCAGGGCGTTGTTTTTTTTGAGCTGGTTTTGCAGGTGGTCCAGCAGCGCAGACAGGCTGGCGTGAGAAGCTTCAAGCGCAATTACGGCAAACTCATCTCCGCCGATGCGGGAAATGATGTCTGATTTCCTGAATGTGCTTTGCAGCATTTGCGCCATGCGCTTAATGGCGCGGTCGCCCTCGAGATGTCCCATCGTGTCGTTAATTTTTTTAAGTTCATCCATATCCATGACAAACAGCCAGAATCCGCGCTTGTGGCGGAGAGAAAGCCGGATTTGTTCATCCGCCAAAAGCCAAAGTCCGCGGCGGTTGTAAAGCTGAGTTAGTTCGTCTGTGAGTGATAAAGCCACCATGATTTGGCGGATGCGCGTGCGTTCAAACGAAAAGACATAAACGGCCAATAAAAAGCCGAGCAGAATCCCGATGACAAAGACAGCGGGGGCTTCCCAGCGGTAATGGTTTTTTTTAAAAACAGAGGTGCTGCTGGAAATAACCGTCCAGTAATGTCCGGCGACTTTGATTTCTGATTGAACAGTCCACGGTCTTTTTGTTTTGTCATAAGTCTGAGGGTTGTAAGTGTAAATGAGTTTGTTTTTGTCGCGTATTCCCTGCGCGTAAATTCTGAGTTCAAGCTCAGAGGTTTTAAAGTTTTTAAGCGCGGATTCCAGCATTTTGCGGATGTGAAAAGAGGCAATCAAATATCCGGCGATATTTTCTTTGCGGTCTTCAAAAGAATTGAGCACCGCGTCTTTTTTGTAAACAGGAGAAAAAACCTGAAAACCGTTGCGGGACGCGGCGGGCTCATTTTCAAACTGAGGAAGATTCATGATCATGGTTGCCGCGGGCAAGCCCGTTTCAAGGGCTTTTTTCATGGCTATTTGCGTGATGGGGTATGAATTTTGATCAAGACCCAGAATGTCTCTGTTTCGTTCGAGCGGTTCGACAAAGAAAACAGGAAAATACTCTTCGCGACTCTGAACAGGCACCATCAGTCCGCGATGATCATATTGTTTCAGCTTGTACTCAGTGATTCCTTCCGTGGCCGCGGATTGAGAAAGCTCCAAGAGCTGGTTTTGTGAGGCGCGGGGTGACCAGCCGAGCATATAAATATCAGGGCGGCGTTTAAAAATATTTTTTGCAAACTGTTTGAATTCGGACCGCTCTACTTGATCGCTTGCAGCGTAAAAACTGCTTAGCTCGTTAAGCACCTGAAGATTGTTTTCGAGAGAGTCTTTTAAGGTGACGACGATATTATTCGACAAATGTTCAAATTCATTTTGAAGCCGCGCTTTTTCAAGCTCCTGCATTTTGATGAAAGTAACGCATGTCACTACGATGCTGATAATCAGAACGAGAATGGAGGGGCGATGCTTGAAAAAAGAAGTTTGCCGCTGGTCGACCAGCATTGCAAGATCCCGTTTTTGGGGTGAGGCTTGGTTCATCGTTGAGTTAAGTTTACCCTATATAGATAATTCCTGCCAACGCAAAGCCTAAACTTTATTTCCTTACGGATGGAAGAGCCTCAATGAGAAAATGAAATTAATTCTGAGGACCTGAAAAAATTTTTAATCCGGCTGCGCCGAAGAGAATCAGGCTGATACAGAAAATTCGAAAGCCGTGTGCCGGTTCTTGTAAAAAGAAGATGCCGATCAAGGCGGTGCCGGCGGTACCGATGCCGCCCCACACCGCGTAGGCTGTTCCAATAGGAATGACTTTCGCGGCCTGAGCCAGCATCCAAAAACTAACTGCCATGACGGCAATAACGATTAACGAGGGAATCCATTTCGTGAAACCTTCCGTATACTTCAGTCCGACGGCCCAAATGATTTCAAGAACACCTGCACCGAGGAGGAAAAGCCAAGCGGAAACAGATGTCCCTGTCATTTTTTAAACAATAACCGCTTCAGCTTCGATTTCGATCAGCATATCGGGGTCAATCAGTTTGCTGACCTCGACCATGGTGGTTGCCGGACGGCCTTTACTGAAAAATTCGCCGTGCGCTTTGCCGACTTGTTCCCACTGGGAGATGTCTTTCAGGTACATGCGGGTACGTACAACATCTTCCATTTTTGCTCCGGCTTGCTTTAAAGCGTGCTCAATATTTTTTAAAGTTTGAACCGTTTGTGCGTAAGGGTCACCTTTACCCACAAGCCCTTCCGGAGAAGAGGCGGTTGTTCCTGAAACATGAACGACATTCCCAATCTTAACCGCGCGGGAATAGCCGATGATGGGTTCCCATTTTCCGCCTGTTGAAATGTTTTGTCTGCTCATTTTGATCTCCTTTTGATAAATAAAATTGCGAGGTGCAGATTTTAGCACCGGACGCCGTCCAAGGGGAGAGGTTAATCGGAAGAATTTTATTTTAACCCCTCCCCTTGGACGGCGTCCGGTTGTACAATGCGCCCTATGAACTTTGATCCCGCGGAAAAACTCAGTGAAAGCGAAATTGAAGATACCTGGTCTGTTCTCTCGGCCGACGAGCGGGCGGAAGCTTTTTGTCTTTTGGGCCGTGAGGAAGCGCAGGATTTTTTTCTTAAAATTTCAGTGGATGACCGCGCGCAAATTATCCGCCGCTTGCCGGAAGGCGAAAAGCGGCTTTGGCTGCGCTTGCTTGCTCCGGATGATTCTGCCGATTTGATTCAGCATTCTCCCGATGAAGAGCGGAGCATGCTTCTGAATTTACTCGATGACCAAAACCGCCGCGAAGTGAATGTGCTTTTAACTTATAAGCAGGATGTCGCGGGCGGACTTATGAATCCGCATTTCGCGCGCGTACCGCCCGATTTGACCGCGGATGAAGCCATTCGCTATTTGCGTTTGCAAGTACAAAAGCACTTGGAAAATATTTATTATGTTTATGTTTTGGATGAGGCGCAAAAATTATTGGGCGTTGTTTCTTTCCGAGATTTATTTAAAGCCACGCCGGATAAAAAAGTCCGCGACATTATGAAAGTGGAAGTAACCACTGTTTCTGAAAATCAGGATCAGGAAGCGGTCGCAAAAATCTTCTCACAAAGAAAGTTTTTTGCTTTGCCCGTTGTCGATGATTTTCATCGCCTCAAAGGAATTATTACCGCCGACGATATTTTGCATGCCGTTCAGGATGAAGCGACCGAAGATATTCAGAAGTTGGGCGGTATGGAAGCTTTGGATAAGCCGTATATGCAGATGGGCTTTTGGGAGATGCTTAAAAAACGCGGCGTTTGGCTTGTTGTTCTTTTTCTCGGCAGTATGTTGACCGCGACCGCGATGGCTTTTTTTGAACATGAAATCGCGCAGGCCGTGGTGCTTGCACTTTTTGTTCCTCTTATTATTTCAAGCGGCGGAAACTCGGGTTCGCAGGCCGCGACGCTGGTTATTCGCGCGATGGCGCTGGGAGAGTTTCAGCTGAGAGACTGGTGGCGAATCGTCCGCCGTGAAATTTTAATCGGATTTGGACTAGGAATTATTCTGGCGGTGTTAGGCTTTTTGCGTATTTTAGCCGCGGATTATTTCTTTCACTCGTACGGCGACCATGCCTTTCTTCTTTCCTTTGTCGTTGCGTTAAGCCTCGTCGGAATTGTTATGTGGGGCACGCTGATGGGATCGCTTTTGCCCTTTATTCTGAAAAAATTTAACTTCGATCCCGCGAGCGCTTCCGCGCCTTTTGTGGCAACACTTGTGGATGTTTTCGGAATTGTGATTTATTTTTCGATCGCCGCGCTTATCCTCAAAGGAAGCTTGCTTTAGTCTTCTCTCGTCTGCCCTCTAAAAACTAAGCTGGAAAAGATAATATAGCTATATTTTGGATGTTTTTGCTATAAGCAATATTTTGGTTTTGTGTTTTGAACCAAGTATCTTTATAACTAGCAGAAGACTTATGAAAAAAGAAAAAAAACTTATTCAATGCGGTTGGGTTTGGAGCTTGCTCATTCTGGTTGTGGGGGCGCAAATGCCGGCTGGAGCAGAAGAGGTCGCAACACAGGCAGGGAATAGAAACTTTGTGCCGGTGATCAGTGCGGACGATATTTCGAGTGCGCCGCCGAAGAATAATGCTTTGCCGCCGTCAAACCCAGAAAATGTGTCCGCTGTTACCTTGCCTTCAAACAATCCTGCTGAGATTGGGGCAGGATCTCCTTCCGTCAAAGATGTTTTAGGGGGGCTTGGCCTAAATGAAAAAGAAACTCAAGCTTTCTTAAACAACACAGAGTCTGTTTTGAAAAGCATCGATCAAGCTTTGAACTCTAAGACCCCTGCGAATTATGAGACCGTGGAAAAGCAATTTGAAGGATTGTCAGGCTTTGCATCGAGGCATAGTGACAATGAAAATGTCATCGAAGCCGTAAGTGTTGTCATCAGTGCCTTTTTCGAGAAAGCCGAAAGGAAAGCGGCTCTTTCTGAGCGGGATTCCGATGGTTCTCTTCTTTCGGAGAGTAAAAATTTATTGCAGGATCTTTTGGATTACGAAAATGACAAAAAAGATCGCGCTGAGATATCCGCGAATCCTTCTTTCGCTTCTGGGGCAGAAATGGTTGATTCTTCGGAAAGAGTGAAACACAGAGAGCAGGTGATGGAACAGGTTTTGGAAATCCTGCGCAAAGGGGCTGTTGACTCTCAGTCGCCTGCTGTTTCGCGCGCCATTTATCGCAGTTGGTATTTGTCGGTTTCAAAAAAAGCCCGTGATTTGCGTTTCAGCCGTTTGCGTGCGATGATGTTACGTCAACAAAATGCTGAAACACCCGTACCCGCAATTTAACGGCTGTCCTGGTTATATCCGCCGCATCTTCTTTTTTTTAGCAGCCCTTTTTTTTCTGCCCGTTTCCCTTTCTTTTTCTCAAGAGCCTGATTTAAAAACCTTGCGTGCTGAGATTGTGCAAATGGCTGAAAAAATGAATATCCATGAACAAAGCGACGAGATAAAAATTTTACCGCGCATGGAAATGGCTGCGACTGCTGAAGAGCAAGGGGATGCGGCGCTGGCGTTTGAACTGCTGGAATCTTGTCGGTTTGACTTGAATTTTATGGAGAGTCAGCGCGCTTTTGAGTCGGAACAGTTTTGGCCTCGCCAGGCTTGGCTTGAAATTATTTTTGATTTATTGCGAAGCTATGTCTTGATTGCGGTTCTGGCGCTTATCTCCGTCAAGCTTTCATTCTTTAGAAGAAAAGAAGCCTTTGCGCCGGTTCTTGCTCAATGGCCGACAGCGGGATGGCTTACCGCCGCCGGATTTTTATTCGGAACTTATGATTTGATGCGCTTTGGCTCTGCAGCCTCGAGCTATTTTGATCTGCAAATTGTTTTTGCGGCTTGTGCCGGTCTTACGGGAGGGGTGCTTCCGGGGTTGGTCTGCGGCAGTATTTTTGCTTTACTGCGGGTGCTTTTGCAGCCTCAAAACTGGATGATGGCAGCGGTATTAGCCGGAGCCGGGCTGCTTGGGGCCTTCTTTTTTTATGCCGCGCGGCGCTTTGGAAAAATACTTCTTTGGTCAGCTTGCGCCGGTCTTTGTGCCGGAGCCGCCCACGCGGCGGTTGTTTTCATCAGCCCCGCTTGGCCGCGGGAGTATGCTCTTTTCGCTGCCGGCTGGACAGGTCTCGCTGAGGCTTGCGGCATTATTCTTTTCACCGCCGTTGCGCTTGCTCTTTTGCGTGATGAAAAACAAAAAGCCGCGGAAAAGGAGCTTCTGCAGAGTAAATTACTGCTGCTTCAGACTCAAATTAAACCGCATTTTCTTTTTAATGCGCTTAATACCATTGCCGCAGTGAGTTCCCGAGAATCTGCTTCGCAAACGCGGGGATTAATCGAAAAATTGGCGGATTTTTTCAGGCTTTCCCTGCAACATGGGCGCGATCAAATTACATTGAGCGAAGAAATGAATTTTGTGGACGCTTATATTGATTTGGAGAAAGCCCGGTTCGGAGACAGTTTGAAGATTGAAAAAAAATTTGAATGGACGGAGCGCGCTCAAGAGTTAAAGGTCCCGGCACTTTTAATTCAGCCGCTGGTGGAAAACGCGATTCGGCATGGGGTTCGAAAAAAAACGGAAAAAGGAACGGTTTGTGTCGATATTTTAGAAAGCGAAAATGGCGTTGAAGTTTCAGTTCGGGATGATGGCACCGGAATGGCACCGGAAAAGCTGGCGGCTTTGCAAAAAGGCGAAGCCGTGCGGGGAGAAGGTTTGGGGATTGGATTAGGAAATATCCGGCAACGGATACGGCAGACTTTCGGAAAAAAAGCGGAGATGCTTTTTGAATCTTCCGTCTCGGGAACGCGTGTTACTTTAAAATTACCGCTGAAGGGGAAATGATGCCCAAGATTAAAGTTTTGCTTGCGGATGATGAACCGCTTGCGCGCGAAGATCTCGCGCGGATGATCTCGGACGAGACTGACTTTGAAGTCACCGGACAAGCAGGAGATGGCCGACTAGCGCTTGAGGCGGTGCGCCGTTTGAAGCCGGACGTTGTTTTTCTTGATATTGATATGCCTTTTTTGAACGGCATTGAAGTCGCGCTTGAGCTGGCGAAAGATCCCGCGCCGCCGCTCGTTGTTTTTTCCACCGCTTTTGACCAATATGCCGTGGATGCTTTTGAGGCCAATGCGCTTGACTATATTTTGAAGCCCTGCCGGCAAGACCGCCTCAAAAAAGCCCTCGAAAAAATTAAGAAACATTGTCTTGCGGGGCAAAAGCAAACCGGGCTGGGGAAGCTGGAAGGGTCTTTTTTAAAGAAAGGATTGATTCAGAAAATTGCCGCGCGGCAAAAAAATTCCAAAGAAAAAATGGTTCTCGACCCCGATGAAATTGACTTTTTTCACGCGGAATCAGCCGAGGTTTTTGCGCATATCAAAGGGCAGGACTTTATTGTTAGCCTAACCTTAAAAGAGCTTGCGGAGGGTTTGGAAGTGCGCGGGTTTGCTCAATGTCACAAAGCTTATCTTGTTAATTTATCCCGCGTTCAAAAAATCAGCCCTCTATTTAGCGGGAATTATCAAATTATTCTTAAAACCTCCGAGGCACCCAAAGTTCCTCTTTCCCGGCGCTATGCCGGGCATATCCGCTCTCAGCTTGGCGGCTGGTAAAGGATTAGAAGCGGACAAAAGTCCAAAATAGCCAATTATTCGGCTTACCGCTTATTCAAAGATTTTACCGCTTATCGCCGCTTTTCGACCTCTTATCGAGTTTGTTTCGACTTTAATAAAGACTTCCGCCATCTTTCTATTAGGAAATAACAATGGAGGATGCAGATATGAATACTTTAAAGCTGAACGTAAAAATTTATAGCATTGCCACAGTCATCATTTATTTTTTTACGAATGTGACTCCGCTTCTCGCGGCGGATTCCCAGCCGATTCAACAAGACGGCAGCGGCCAGTTTGTTGCCGTGGCTGATCCTGATAACCAGTTTTACGACCGTAATTTCGGCGTTCAAATGGGCCAGGCGTCGGCGTTAGACGAATTTGAAAATGCGGGCGCTTTGAGCGCCGCAACGGAAAGTGTGGAAGGCGTAGAGTCTGCGTCTACCGGCCATTGCATGGCCTTTACCCCAGAATGCGGGTATGAGAATGTTCCCGAACCCGTGATTGCGGAGGAGCCGCCTGTTGTTGATTTGGGCGAGCCCGTCGCCTCTGAAGAGCAAGTCGAGGCGCATGTTGTTTTAACGGATAACACGCAGGCTGAAACCCCGATTTATAAGACCACGGTGCGTGAAAGCGTGGAATGCGTCACAGCGCCTTGCTTTGATACAACCGACACTTATTATGCTGCGGATGGAACTTTGTTGGGCACAAGACAGCATGATTCGCGCGAACCCGGTGCCGGCGAACTTTGGAGAACCGCGGACGGCGAAGAAATTCGTTTTGTGAGTGGAACGCTGAAAGACAAAAATTTTGTTCTCGAGCGCGGTGGTTATTTTTATGCCGTTCAGAAAAACGAAGACGGAACCTATAAGGCTTCAGAACCGCTCAAGCTTGCTGCGGATGAAGACCCTGAAGTTGATTTTTATCTTGGCAACGCGAAATATGCGCACTCAAAAAACACATCAAACACAATGTGCACAATGGGGATACCGCCATCGTGTTATGGTACGGATTCTGTGGAAGCGGATTATTACGATGACCAGGGCGTTTATTTGGGCAAGAAATTGGTCGTCACCACGCATCATGGGTATGACAGCACGACGAAAACGGTATGGCAGGAAGCCGTTCCGCCGAGCCCTGCTAAAATAGCTGAGCGCACGGCTGTTTTGAGCTTGGTGAATGATTTTGGCATGCCTTTGTATAAAATTTTAAGTCACTTGCGCAGCGGGTTGATTACGATTGCTGTGGATTTAGCTCAATTGACGATTGTCGTCAAGATTGACCCGAGCGTAGAACGGCCTGCCGGCGCGATTAATTTATTTGACCCGCTTGGTTCCGACCCATTACCTTCACAAATTCATTACACGTTCGGCAAAAGTCAGCCGCTTATCATGGGCGTTCCCTGCGTTGCCTCTGCGGAAGGTGTGGCTGATTGCGCGAATGAACCGAACCCGATTTATTTTCTGAAGCGGGCTCATTTTAATGTGGGCAATAAAATGTTTGACGCCAATTATTTGCCCGAACTTAAAACGGAATTAGGCCTCATTCGGCTCGAAGGGCCGGGCGATAATCGTCTGCGCTCTGTTGTTGTGACCACCAATGTTCCTTATCCGTGCAGCGGCGAAGTCTGTATTTTGATTATGTCAACGTCAGTGGGACAAATGACTTATCAGTATTCTGAAGATGGCCGGAAAGTAGAAGTTCAATATGGGTTTCCAATGGAAGGAGAGACCCGCATGCCTTTTAGCAGAACCCTTACGTTGGAGCGTTATCAAGACGCTTATCGTATTACCGAGATTCGTGACTACGATGGCGAGGGCAATTTGGCGGTGATCAGTCATTTCTCTTATCCGTCACAAAAGGGCTGGCCGTATCAAATATATGATCATGACATGAAGATTACCCGGACGGATGCGCACGGAAATGTTCTTTCGGTAATTAAGGTGGGCGGACGCCTCTTTTATTTCAAGCCTATCTTGATAGATGGGGCTGAAACTTTCGTTGCCGAAGCGAGAGGGCTTGTGGCTTCTATTGCTTGGGCGAATGGAAAAGAGGAGGTTGTTAAGTTTGAAACGCTCGAAGAGCTTTTAAAGATCGCCGCAAAGGGAGAGGAAAATATCCTTCCGCCGCTTGTTTTGCAAATGGTTAACGCATTGAAAGCCGCTTTTGGGCACGGATACCAAGTTAGCGTAAGCAAGGGCAAGAACGGCAATTACATGATTGATATTTCTGCGCTGATGTGGCCGTCACATTTGACGCAATTAAGTTTTTCAGTCAATGCACACGGCGAAATCTTAAGAGATTTTGGTTCTGTGACTTATTCCGGGAATGGGGGCGGGTCGGTATCGGTTCGTTTCGATGTGATGTTTGCGATTATGGAGCGAATTGTACCTGGCAAGGCAATTCTTTGGCCTGGACCTATTGAAATAAAGCCGATAGAACTTAAACCCATTTTTGATGGTATGGTTATTGACCCTCGCGAGGAAAACGATGCAGATATGGCGAGCATTAAATTTCCTGAATATACAATGCCTCCTTACGAATACGAATGGAAGGACCAGGTCATTAACTTTCTCTTGGAAATGAGAAATGTAAATGTTTCCCGGGTTTTGAACCATTTTGATTTTCGGGATGATCAAACACTTCCCTCCGGCAGTGTTTCGTTCACCGGTAAGGTGACGATTCTCTTTTCTTATAACGGAGCCAAGTATATGGCGACTCGTTTTGAAGACGGGCAGTTAATTGTCTCACGCGCGCATGCAACAAACGACCCGGCCGCAGAGGGTGTTTTTGGTGTAAAACCGGTTTATGAGCAGGTCGTTTTTGCGACGGAGAAGTGCATGGCAATCGGCTGTATTGCGGTGGGAACAACTTCTTATTTTGATGAAAATGGCAATTTGATCGGAACCCGTCGCTCTTCGGGATCGTCGCTTGAGCTTTCTGATGTGTGGAAAGATGCCAACGGAAAGGAAGTGGCGCGAACCACCTATTCTCTTGCTGGGCCTTTAGCAGAGCCCGAGCAAGACCTTGCGATTCAAGCCCTGGGTCTTGATTTGGCTGAAACAGGGGATTTGCATAAAACAACCACTGCGATTATTTTCAGCTGCGAAGAAGGTTCATGCGCTCCGCGGAATGTGGTGATTGAATCTCTCTTCTCAAATTCAGGGACTGTCGGCTCGAAATGGATATTCAGCGACCGCATTGAATTTAAAGATGCAGCCGGCAATCTTAAGCAAACGCTGGAGTTAGTCAGCGACCCTGATGAGCTTGGCATGGTACGCGACTTACTTGTGAACCGCACCGCGCAATATCGCTCGGCATTCTGGACGATGTGGGAGCAGATGAAAGGGCAGGCGATTTATATTGCTGAGTATGATGATGAAGATGAGAAAGAAAAGCGCAAGAAACAGGCCGCGGCTTAAGCGCGGGGCGGTGACTTATGAAAAACAAAAATAGAAAAACAACGAAGCAAAGCTTAAGAAAAACGACAAGCTCTTTACTGTTACGATTGCGTCTTTTGCCGACTGTTCCCGCCTTGTCCCTGTTCGTTCTGGGCGGGAACAGTCACGGTTTGAGTTCGGCAGTTCATCAAAATGGAAAGCCCGCTTAATTTGAGTTAACAGCCGTGAAGTTTAGAGTGGAAGAGATTCAGCTCTTGGAGTGAGCAATTCTCTGCGAGTGGTAAATTCCGTTGTGGCCTGAAAATAAATAACTCATGACGCAGCCGATGCCTGCGTAAACCCCAATTTCAGCCCCGAACATTTCCATCGCGAGCAAAATACAGCAAAGAGGTGTATTAGCCGCGCCCGCGAAAACCGCAACAAATCCGACACCCGCCAAAACCGCGGTGGGCAAAGTCATGATATAGCTCAGCGCATTGCCCAAAGTCGCTCCGATGAAAAAAAGCGGAGTGACTTCGCCGCCCTTGAAGCCCGAACCCAGAGTGATTCCTGTAAAAAGCGTTTTTGCTAAAAAGTCTTGAATGGGAAGGTGGCTTTCAAACGCATCCTGCATGACCGGAATACCAAGTCCTAAGTAGCGGTGAGTTTGAAAGGCGCCCGCTAATAAAATAATAAAAATGCCTCCGAAAAAAGGACGGAGTGGAGCATAGGCGACATATTTTTTAAACAGGTTTGTGAATTTATGAACAACCCAGCTAAACCCTGAGCCGGCAAGTCCGAACAAGGCTCCGGCAATCGCGATTTGAAGCAGGTGAAACCAAGTCATCGCGGGTATGAAAGGAACTTGATACACGGTATGTTGAACGCCCCAGGCAAGCGTAACCAAATGCGCGATTAAAGCGGAAATGAAACAAGGGAAAATCGCGTCGTAGCGAAGGCGTCCGATCGCGAGCACTTCCAGCCCGAAAATTGCGCCGGCAAGCGGAGTGCCAAAAACAGAGGCAAAGCCCGCGCTGATTCCGGCCATCAGCAAAATGCGGCGATCATCGGGAGATAGTTTGAGAGGCTGGGTGAGTTGATCCGCGAGCGAGCCTCCCATTTGTATAGCCGTTCCTTCGCGTCCCGCGGATCCGCCGAATAAATGTGTCGCGAGCGTCCCGAAGAGAACCAGCAAAGCCATGCGCAGGGGGACGATGCTTTTTGGGGTATGAATTTCTTCGAGCAAAAGATTGTTGCCTGCTTCGACTGACTTGCCAATTTTGTGATAAATCCAGCCGATGAATAAGCCGCCCAGGGGAAGAAGAAACAAGAGCCAGCCATGGTTTTCGCGCAGCGCGGTTGCCCGGTCAAGCGCGGTAAGGAAAAGTGCGGAAGCACTGCCGGCAAGTAAGCCGATCAAAATGGAAATCAGCGACCAACGAAAAAGATTCTGCGCGATTTCCGCGCGGGCTGACAAGGGCGATTGCGTCATGAGGGATAGGATAGCACCGCGTGCCCTATCCGTGAATAGGCCTAAGTCATGTTTTTTTAGCCCGGAAACCGTTTCTTATCTCTCCAGCGGTTCATTTTATCTTCCATGCGCTTGTTGAGAGCTTCAAACTTAACGGCTTGTTCCGGCGTGAGAATTTTTTTGATCTGTTCCTGGGTTTCATTCCGGATGGCATCAAACTTGGGGCGCATTTCTTCGTGCAAAGCTTTCATTTTGGGCGCGTGAGATTCAAAAATTTCCTGAACCTGTATTTTTTGATCTTCGCTTAAATCCAGTTCCGTGCTCATTTTATTCAGCATCATTTTCTTCATGCGCTCTCCGCCGGATCCGCCTGGTCTGCCGAAAGATTTAAAATCAGCGCGCGGGTGCGGAACGAAATAACCTAAAGTTCCGCCGAGAGTAAAGCTTAAAATCAGACTGGTGATAAAAACAATCGAAAATTTTGTGTTCGGATTCATGGTAAAAATCCTCCTTGAGTTGCGTTCCATAAAATATTTGAAAAAGAAGGTGATCGAGTCAGCAGGCCTTGTGTTTCGGCCGGCATATCGATCAAAAGCATTTCATCCAAAGTGGGTGACTGAGTTTGAGCTTCATGCTGAATGCCCCAAACGGAGACTGCGATAGTCAGAGCCGCCAGAACCGCGGGAACAGCCCAAAGAGCTAACGGGAAAGAGGGAGTTGTTTCCAGCTCTTCAACGCGGCGCATGACATTGCTGACAAAGTTTGTTTTGGTTTGAGGCAAGTCTCTGAGCCCTGCCCGCAAGGTGCTGCCGATAAAGTCTTCGTTTTTTCCCTGATTTTTAAAATCGTTATTTTTCATTTTTTCCCCTCACAGGTTTAGACTCGGGCATCTTGAAAAAGGTGGCGCGTTTTTTCTTCTATTTCCTGCCGCGCGCGTTTTAGCCGCGATTTGACTGCATCCAGAGAACAGTTCAGAACCGAAGTCATTTCTTCGTAAGAGAGCCCTTCCACTTCGCGCAGAATAAGAATGGCGCGCGAAGGTTCCGAAACCAAGGCCAGCATTTTTTCGGCGAGTTCACGCGCCGCAAAAGAGCTTTGAGCCGGCGCTTGGCTGATATGAACATTGAAAGCATCGCCTAACTCTTCCTGCATTTGATTTAAGGAAGCTTCTTTCCGCCGTGATTTTTTTCGTAAAAGGTCGCGGCAGTGGTTGATTGCAATGCGGTAAAGCCATGTTCCAAAGGCGCTTTTCTCTTTGAAGCTGCTCAAACCGCGATAAGCTTTGATGAAAACTTCTTGTGCGGCGTCATCCGCGCCGCCGCCGCTTCCGAATATACCCAAGCAATATCTTCGAATCGTGTCCTGATGTCGGAGCACAAGTTCAGCGTAGGCGTTTTTATTTCCGCTGAGAACTTCGGCTATGATTTCTGCGTCTGTTTTCATCGTTAGTTTTTTAGACGGCCTAGTCCGAAAAAAGTGTCGTAGTTCGTTATCGAAGGGCATTCTATTTTAAGGGCGCTCCTTTACAAGAAAGAAGCCTGCTTTATTAGGACTCATTCTTAACTAGCAGAAAAGAAGGTTAAGCCGGAAAAGGGCTCTTCTCAAAATCCAAATCAGGCTGTAATATCTTCACCCCAAAACCAAGAGTTTACATTGTGCGGATTTTTGGGCACAATAGCCAGAATTTTACCGATTAATCATAAAAACATGACGGATACTCAGCGAAAAATGGAAAAGCAGCCTCTTTGGAAACGCCCTGAAGCTCAAGGCCTTTATGATCCGCGCCAAGAGCATGATGCCTGCGGTGTTGGATTTGTCGCGCATATCAAAGGCCAGAAATCACATCAAATTGTTCAAGATGCTTTGACGATTCTTAAGAATCTCCGCCATCGTGGCGCTTGCGGCTGTGAATACAATACGGGCGATGGCGCCGGCATTTTATTTCAGCTTCCCCATAAATACTTTCAGGAAAACTGCCCGGGCTTCGGCATTAACCTTCCGAATGAAGGTGAATACGGTGTCGGCATGGTTTTCATGCCGGTGCAGGAAAAGCAGTACAAGAGTTTTGTTAAGATTTTTGAAAAAATCGTCAAAGAGGAAGGTCAGGAAGTTCTCGGCTGGCGCAAAGTTCAGACCACGAACCGTTCGATGGGTGAAACCGCGAAAGCCAGCGAACCCTATGTCAGCCAGATTTTTATCGGTAAATCCGCGAATCTCAAAGACCAAATGGCTTTTGAACGCAAACTGTATGTGATCCGCTGTCGTGTCGAAAACGAAATCCGTTATTCCAAAGATGTGAAAGGACGCGAGTTTTTTTATGTTTCGAGCCTTTCCAGCCGCACCATTATCTATAAAGGCATGTTGTTGCCTGAGCAGGTTGAAGATTTCTTCCCTGAGCTGAATGATCCTGCGATGGAAAGTGCTATTGGTCTTGTGCATTCGCGTTTCAGCACAAACACTTTTCCGAGCTGGGATCGCGCGCATCCTTACCGCTTTGTTGCGCATAACGGTGAAATTAATACTTTGCGCGGCAATGTCAACTGGATGAATGCGCGCCAGGCGCTTTGCGCATCCGACGTGTGGGGCGATGATATTAAAAAGTTGATGCCGGTGATCAATCAGGACGGTTCGGATTCCGCGATGTTCGACAATTGCCTCGAATTTTTGGTGCTCTCGGGGCGTTCTTTGCCGCACTCGGTCATGATGATGATCCCCGAACCATGGTCGATGCATGAATCGATGTCTGATGAGAAAAAAGCGTTTTATCAGTATCACAGCTGTTTGATGGAACCGTGGGACGGTCCTGCGGCGATTGCGTTTACCGATGGTACGCAAATCGGCGCCATCCTCGACCGCAACGGACTGCGTCCTAACCGTTATTATGTAACGAAAGACGATCGCGTCATTATGGCTTCCGAAGTCGGCGTGCTTCCTGTTGCGCCGGAAAATGTTTTAGAGAAAGGCCGCCTTCAGCCGGGGCGCATGTTTTTGATTGATACGAAAGAGGGTCGCATCATTTCCGACGAAGAAATCAAAAAGAAAATCGTTAGCGAAAAACCTTACCGCAATTGGCTGAACGACAATTTGATTTTGCTCGATAAATTGCCGGAAGCGCCGCATGTGCATGAGCCGGACCATGAAACCGTTCTGCAGCGCCAGAAGGCTTTCGGTTATACCTTTGAAGACCTGCGGTTGATTTTAACGCCGATGGGCCGCGACGGAGTTGAACCGATCGGTTCGATGGGAACAGACACGCCGCTTGCCGTTTTATCGAACAAGCCGCAGCTCTTATACAATTACTTCAAACAGCTTTTCGCGCAGGTGACCAATCCGCCGATTGACTGTATCCGTGAAGAAATCGTGACTTCGACTTTAACGACGCTTGGAACCGAACGGAATCTCCTGGAGCCGGAAGCCAAAAGCTGCCGCCAGATCCAAATTGACAGCCCGATTCTTTCAAACGAAGACTTTGAAAAATTGCGCCACATCAATCATCCTGATTTTAAATCCGCCACGGTTTCGATTCTTTATGAAATCGAAAAAGGCGCGAAGGGCCTTGAGGCCGCGATGGACCGCGTGTTTAAGGAATGCGATACCGCGATTAAAAACGGCTGCAATTTAATTGTGCTTTCCGACCGCGGCGTGAACCATGATATGGCCGCGATTCCGGCATTGCTCGCGGTTTCCGGAACGCATCATCATTTGATCCGTGAAGGAACGCGTACCAAAATCGGTTTGATTTTGGAATCGGGCGAACCGCGCGAAGTGCATCACTTTGCTTTACTTTTAGGTTACGGCGCGGGCGCAATTAATCCGTATCTCGCTTTTGAATCGATGGACGATATGATCCGCCAAGGCCTTTTGAAAGGCATTGAGCATAAAGTTACCGTGAAAAATTATGTGAAAGCCGTTTCCAAGGGCGTCGTGAAAACAATGTCGAAAATGGGTATTTCCACGATTCAGAGTTACCGTGGGGCGCAGATTTTTGAAGCGGTTGGCATCAACCAAAAGTTAGTTGACAAATATTTTACCGGTACCGCGACTCGCATCGAAGGGATCGGTCTTGAAACTGTTCACGAGGAAGTGCGCGCGCGCCAGCGCGATGCTTTTCCGGATCGTCAGATTGATTCGCACGCGCTTGCCTCAGGCGGCCAGTATCAATGGCGCAAAGACGGCGAATATCATCTTTTTAATCCCGAAACGATTCACAAACTTCAGGCTTCGGTACGCAACAATAATTACAAAGTTTTTCAGGAATACTCCAAACTGGTGAATGAGCAGGCTGAATCGCTTTGCACGCTGCGCAGCTTGATGGACATTCAATTTCCGGGTAAACCCGTTCCGATCGAAGAAGTCGAATCGGTTGAAGCGATTGTGAAGCGTTTTAAAACCGGTGCGATGTCTTACGGCTCCATTTCAAAAGAAGCGCATGAAACTTTGGCGATTGCGATGAACCGTCTCGGCGGCAAATCGAATACCGGCGAAGGCGGAGAAGATCCCGCGCGTTTTACGCCCGAAGCCAACGGCGATTCCAAGAAGAGCGCGATTAAGCAGGTGGCTTCAGGCCGTTTCGGCGTGACCAGTCATTATCTTGTGAATGCCCAAGAAATTCAGATCAAGATGGCGCAGGGCGCGAAACCCGGTGAAGGCGGACAGCTTCCGGGAAGCAAAGTTTATCCGTGGGTCGCGAAAGTACGTCTCTCCACCCCGGGCGTTGGTCTGATTTCACCGCCGCCGCATCACGATATTTATTCCATCGAAGATTTGGCCGAATTAATTCACGATTTGAAAAACGCCAACACTCAGGCGCGTATTAATGTGAAGCTTGTTTCCGAAATCGGCGTAGGCACAATCGCCGCGGGTGTCGCGAAGGCGCATGCCGATGTGATTTTGATCAGCGGCCATGACGGCGGCACGGGTGCTTCGCCTTTGTCTTCGATCAAGCATGCCGGCGGCCCTTGGGAGTTAGGTTTGGCCGAAACGCATCAGACTCTTTTGCTCAACAATCTGCGCAGCCGCGTGGTGGTTGAAACGGACGGTCAGCTCAAAACCGGCCGCGATGTGATTATCGCCGCCTTGCTCGGTGCTGAAGAATTCGGTTTCGCGACAGCGCCGCTTGTGACATTGGGCTGCATTCTCATGCGCGTTTGCCATTTGAACACTTGCCCGGTCGGTGTCGCGACACAGGACCCTGAGCTTCGCAAAAAATTTATGGGCAAGCCCGAGCATGTCGTGAATTTCATGCTTTTTATCGCGCAGGAAGTTCGTGAGCTGATGGCTCAGTTGGGTTTTCGCACGATCAATGAAATGGTCGGACGCACGGATTTGCTCGACTTCAAAAAAGCCGTCGGACATTGGAAAGCCAAAGGTCTCGATTATTCCAAGATTTTTTACGCGCCGAAAGTCGCGGCGAATGTCGGCCGCTATCAGCAGATTGAACAGGATCACGGTTTGATTAACGCGCTTGATAATCAAGTGCTCCTTGATCTTTGCGAGCCCGCTCTTTCTGAAGGTAAAAAAGTAAAAGCCGGCGTCGCGATTCATAATATTAACCGCGTGGTCGGTACGATTCTCGGCAGTGAAGTCACACGCCGCTATGGCGCGGAAGGTTTGCCGGAAGACACCATTCATTTGAATTTTCACGGTTCCGCGGGACAAAGTCTCGGCGCATTCGTACCGAAGGGGATTACGCTTGAGCTTGAAGGCGACGCGAATGATTATGTCGGCAAAGGCCTTTCGGGCGGAAAAATTATTATTTATCCTTCGAAGAAATCGACGTTCGAAGCGGAAAAGAACATGATTCTCGGTAACGTTGCGTTTTACGGCGCGACCAGCGGCGAAGCTTATCTAAACGGTATGGCAGGCGAACGTTTCTGCGTGCGCAACAGCGGCGTGAAAGCGGTTGTTGAAGGCGTGGGCGATCACGGCTGCGAATATATGACGGGCGGCATCGCGGTGATTCTCGGTCCCGCAGGACGCAACTTTGCGGCCGGTATGTCGGGCGGCATCGCGTATGTTTATGACACCGACGGTACTTTCCCGAACCGCTGCAATAAACAGATGGTTTTATTGGAAGCGGTCGAGGATAAAAAAGATATTACTGAATTAAAAACACTGATTGAAAAGCATGTCGGCTACACCAAGAGCAAACTCGGCGACCGCATTTTAAAAGACTGGGACAAAGCCCTCGGCCGTTTTATCAAAGTAATTCCGAAAGATTATAAAAACGTATTGCTTGCGATGGCGAAAGTGGAAAGCCAGGGCTTAACGGGCGACGAAGCCGTTATGGCCGCTTTCGAAGAAAACATTCGAAGCACGTCAAGAGTAGGCGGCAATTAACATGGGCAAACCCACGGGCTTCAAAGAATTCAAGCGTACGCTTCCGACGGATACCGCTCCGCTTGACCGTATTAAGAATTACAACGAATTCCATGACCACATGCCCGAAGCCGATTTGCAGAAGCAGGGCGCGCGCTGCATGGATTGCGGCGTTCCTTTTTGCCACACAGGTAATTTGGTTGCGGGCATGGCCTCAGGCTGCCCGATCAATAACATTATTCCCGAATGGAATGACCTTGTTTACAAAGGCCTTTGGAAAGAGGCGAATCAGCGCCTGCACAAAACCAATAACTTCCCCGAATTTACCGGACGCGTTTGTCCCGCGCCGTGTGAAGGCTCCTGCGTTCTCGGTATTATCGAGCCGCCGGTAACCATTAAGAACATCGAATGCTCGATTGTCGATAAAGCTTTTGACGAAGGCTGGATCGTTGCGGAAAAACCTGAAAAGCGCACAGGTTTGAAAGTTGCCGTGGTCGGCTCCGGCCCCGCCGGACTTTCCGCCGCCGAGCAGCTGAATCGTGCCGGCCATGAAGTGACTGTGTTTGAACGCGAAGACCGCATCGGCGGACTTTTGATGTACGGTATTCCAAATATGAAGCTCGATAAAAATATTGTGCAGCGCCGCGTGGATCTCATGGCTGAAGCCGGCGTAAAATTTGTTACCAAAACCGAAGTGGGTAAAAATTATCCCGCCGAAGATTTGAAAAAGAATTTTCATGCCGTGCTTTTGACTTGCGGCGCGACTAAGCCGCGCGACTTGTCTGTCGAAGGCCGTCAGCTTAAAGGTGTGCATTATGCGATGGAGTTTTTAACTAAGAACACAAAGCATGTTTTGAAAACAATCAGTGATGCTGATTTGATTTCAGCCAAAGGTAAAAATGTTATTGTTGTCGGCGGCGGTGATACCGGAACTGACTGTGTGGGAACGTCTTTGCGTCACGGATGCAAGAGCTTGATCCAGATTGAAATTATGCCTAAGCCGCCGGCAGAACGTGCCGCGAATAATCCGTGGCCCGAATGGCCGAAAATTTACCGCATGGATTACGGACAGGAAGAAGCTGCCGCGAAGTTTGGCGATGATCCGCGCGTTTATCTCACTACGGTTAAAAAATTGGTCGGCGATGCGAATGGAAATGTAAAAGAAGCGCATCTTGTGAGCATTGAATGGGCTAAAAATGACAAAGGCCAATTTATTCCGAAAGAAATCGCGGGTTCTGAAAAAGTCGTTCCGGCAGAGCTTGTTTTGATTGCGATGGGTTTTCTTGGGCCTGAAGACACGATTTTGAAACCCTTGGGTGTCGCGCAGGACGCGCGTTCGAATGTGAATGCTGAATACGGTAAATTCGCGACAAATGTAGATGGTGTTTTCTCAGCGGGCGATATGCGCCGCGGACAGAGCTTGGTTGTGTGGGCCATTAATGAAGGCCGCGCCGCTGCGACAGCCGTTGATAGTTATCTAACTGTTAAGCATAAGCTGGCTCAGACCGTAACTGTTTGACGGTTTAGCTTTCGTCTTTATAATACGCGTTCTTTACAATTCGGTATCATCCCTTATTCCCCTGTAGCTCAGCTGGTAGAGCAGGTGACTGTTAATCACCGTGTCCGTGGTTCGATCCCACGCGGGGGAGCCATTCAACACGCCCGAGCGAACCAGATTTCTGGTTCGCTCGGGTGCTTCTACACCTGATCCACCGGAACCTTTTGGAGTGTAGGGTTTGTCGCCATCATCAGGCGGCGGAGGGGTCCAATCGGGCGGGTTTTTCAAATCAAAGTTCATTTCAGGAATATCTCCCCAAAATAAAACTCTCAGTTTGGTAGGCGTGTAAATCACTTCCTTCACAAGAAGCAGAATCAGATTTCGTTTCTCGTCGAAAGAGAAAGTCTCAAAGACCTTCGGGAATTCCTTAAAGAGCCGCATAAAAGTATCTGCATCAATCACATGCTGACTCAAATGCTGCATATTGGTTTCGATGCGGCTGATTTCGCTTTCTAATTTTTCTTTAGAACCTTCCAGGTCAGACATTTCCTTCACAATCCCACGGGATCTTTTCTTGTCTAAATCGCCGGTTTTAACAAACTCGATCAAATGTTTTAACTCCTGATTGATCTTAGCCAACTGTGACTCAGCGCGATGCTTATCCTTGCGTAAAGGCTCCAGCCCCTGCTTGGCCATGACATTGGCCTTCTCAATGGATTTTTTGAGAAGCGTTTGATTGTTTCCAAGGTCTTTAAACTTTTGAATCAGGAATTCCTCAAGCTCGTCTGCGGCAACGGTTCTGATCGAACAAGCCTTCTTGCCTTTAATTACCGCGGAGGTGCAGCGGTAATAAAGATACATTCTCCCTTTCTTTTCTTTGGAAGAATTGGTCATGGTGCTTCCGCATTCACCGCAGGTTAAAAGCCCCAAAAAGAGCATTTCATATTTATTTTGCTTAAATGTTTTATGGGTCTCGCGGTTGTTGACTAGAATATTCTGGACATCATCCCAAAGTTTTTTATCCGTGATGATTGGCTTATGTTCTCCGTCAAAAACATACTGTTTCTTGTCTTTATCCTGAAAGCGAACCTTTCCAATATAAAAATGATTGTCCAGAATGTTTGAGACTTTTTTCTTATCGAACTTTGTATTGCCAGAGGCATCCTTTCCTTTGGCATAAAACTTCTTTGTGCGGTAGCCCATTTCATTCAGCTTCTCAGCGACCTTCCCCATAGAGGCTAACTTGATGTAAAGCTCAAAGCAAAGCTGAACAATCTTGGCTTCCTCTTTATTGATCACGAGTTTCTTATTCTTCACGGTATATCCCAGCGGAACAAACCCGCCACACCACATCCCTCTTTTCGCCATAGCGAAACGTTTATCGTAAGTTCGTTCTTGGGACATTTCTCGTTCAAATTGGGCAAACTCAAGCATGATATGAAGAAGCAATCTTCCGGCGGGAGAGGTTGTATCGAAATGTTGAGTAGTAGAAACAAATTTAACATCATGCTCATTGAAAATCTCGAGCAAGGCATAGAAGTCTTTATGATTGCGCGTGAGCCGGTCAATTTTATAAACCACGACTACTTGAATGCGTTTCCGCTTGATATCTTCGATAAGCTGCTTCATGGCAGGACGGCTAAGCGATCCTCCGGACTGCCCAGCATCTTCATAAACCTTGAAGAGTTTCCAGCCCACAGATTTTTGGCTTTCGATGTAGGAAAGGCCGCTATCCCGCTGATTGTCGAGAGTCGAATAGGTCTGCGTTTCTGCCCGCTCATCCACAGAGACGCGCGTATAAACAGCGCAGTTGATGTCCTGATTTTTCGCATTTGGGTGCATATTGAATATTATATCCTATGGATTCTTTTAAGGAAAGTTTTGTTTTACAAAAGCAACGAAACGATTATTATGCTGATAACCCTTTATAAGGTATGATAAGGTTTGTGGATACATGGAAAATCTAAAAGGCTATATCACGATCAAAGAAGCGGCCGCATTTCTTGGCGTAAATCCCATGACTCTGAGAAATTGGGACAACCAAGGCAAGCTTAAGTCGCGCAGACATCCGATCAATGGTTATCGTTTATATAAAAAAGACGATCTGAAAAATATTCTGAAAACCTTAGACAAAAGGATGCGCTAATGGCAGCAACATCAAAAGTATGCCAGCAGTGCAAGGAAAAAAACAACCCGTCCTTTTTAGCCTGTTGGAAATGCGGCGCTCCATTTGAACAAGAGAAAAAAGCAACAACGGCTACAATAAGAAAGCCGGCTCCGGCCAAAGATCACAGGCTCATTTATAACACTCCCCTTAAACCAAAAGTTTGCCCTCCTATTTTTAAATATGCTTCTAGCCCCTTCTGTGTTTTAGGTTTATCCACCGGTTGTACATCGCCGGAAGTTTCAGGCAGAGTAAATGAAGTAAAGATTTATGCCAAGTTGGGTTCTTTTCCTAAGTTTGACCTCGATGTTCCATTTCTTCTAAATAATTCCCGATCAGAAGATTCGATTCGTGCCGCACAGCACGCGCTTGAGAATCCTAAAAAAAGACTTTCCGAAGAAATGTTTTGGTTTTGGGGAAGTCAGGATAGTAAAAAGATTTTAAAATTATTAGGAGACAATCGGCTTAGAGATGCGATGGACTTCTTAACAGCAACGATTAGTGATTACGCTCCTTCAACTGTTGCTCGCCATGATTTATTAATTTTGAGACATATCGAGCTCCTTAAACGAGAGGCAGATGGGCAGACCTTAGATAAAAGTCATTGGGATGATTGGATCAAATTGGTTTCCGATTGGGATGCTTTAATCGTAACGGATTCATTTTGGGATTATATCAATCAACGAGTAATCGCGCTCTATGGCGGTATCCGCAAGGAGCTCATTGAAAGCTCTAAAAAGACGATTGTCGAGGATGTCTTAAGAATCCAAGAAGATCTTATGCGATTTTATATTGCGAACGATGATTTGCAGATGGCGCAAAGACATTCGGCGGTTCTTTTTGATTCAAAAATTGAGCCTAACCAATACAAAAGAATTCTAGATTCGCTTCTATTGCCGGTAGAAACAGAAATACGAACATCCGTCGCTAAGTGGAGTCAAGATTTTGATGATACACATGCTACGGTTAAAGAAGATCACATGGTTGGTGAATTCTGTGATCAAGTCTACAAAAATCTCGTCAGGAGATTAGAGCCGTACTTAATTCAGCTCAATGCCGTTGATTTTAAAGAGGTTTCTGATGCGGCGCTTGCTGGTGAGGAATACGCCAACTTTCTTCACAGTATTGCATTTAAGCTATTCAAAGATGCCAAACTATTTTCAAAAGCTAAAATTCTAATCAAGGAAGCTCGTAAGTTTGCTATTAGTGGGGTCGTGCGGGACAAGCTTGACCAAGAGCTTATTTACCTTGATAGATTGACATTGGCGGAAGATTTAAAAAATGGTTCAGCCAATAGTGTGATTGATCAAGCAAAGGTAGAAGTGGGAGGCTGCGCAGGTGCTTCAAGCCCGAAAAAATCAAAACGATTGTCTTATCAAGTTGCGGTGCGGGGAAATAGCATTTCCGTGCCACCAATGTGCAATTGTTGTTTGAGCGCATCTGTTCAAAAAGAGCGAGTGTCGTATGAATATCAAACTGGCAATGTGAAGCGTTCCATTGGCTTTGACTTGCCTGTCTGTAAAGCTTGCGTGAGCCATCGAGCGCGTCTCAAGTATAAGTATTTCCTTTTGATAATACTTACGGGTGTTGCTGGATTTAGTGGCGCAATTAGCTTGATGAGAATAGCACCATTTATTTCGCCTTCTTGGATTAGCATAACAGCTGCTATTGCGGCTGTTTTTGCGTATGCGCTTTTGAATGAGTTAATCCCTTTCGCTGGGGTGGACGAGTCTCACGGTAGTAGTGAGGGGTCGGTAAAGATTTCCACCGCAGGGACGCATATTACAATATTTGAATTTGCAAACCCTCTTTACGCGAATTTGTTTGCTCAATCTAATGAGTCAGAAACCAAGACGGTTTCATCGTGGCGACACTCACGAACTAAAAAATTCTCAATCTTGTCAAAGTCCGGATTCTTTTCGCTGTTGATTTCTGCGGGAGTTTTAACTGTTGGACTTTGGTTCTATTGGGAGAGTATGGCTCATGCGAAAGTATATGTTGATAATGCATATGATCGTGAAATCGAATTGAGCCTCGGTCACGGAGCCAAAGTGTATAAAATTCCTCCAGGTCTATCGACTATTGAAGTCCCTGTTGCTGCGCATAATGCCGAGTTTATTGATGGCGGAAAGCATTACGATATAAAGGAATTAAACATCTCTAGTTCTGGCGAATGGCTGTTAAACCCTGGCAGACAAAACTTCTATACAATTAAAGAGATTAAATATGGTAATGCAAGTAGAGAGCCCCAGGATTACAACTTAGGAAACCCATTATTATCAAAAATATCAGCAGATTATATCTTTACACGGCCACCCAAAAGTATCAGCACGAAGAGCTCGGGAGAAATTCGCAGGGTATTGGTTCGGTCAGAGAACGCTGAAAATATTAATTTGCCAGACGAGCTTGTCGGGCTTAAGGCTTCATTGGAGAAACAAAAAGAGGCTTTAGAAAGTGAGCAGAAAATGCTCGATGAAGTAAGTATGAGAATAGAGAATTTTAAAAAGCGAATCAGCGATATCGAAGCTATGGGAAATGTTCCTGGCGACTTTGCGGCAGAATATAATGCCCTTGTCGAAAAAGCGAATGCTGAAGTAACTGATTACAATCATCGTCTTGCAAAAATCAAACAAATGCAAAAAGAGTTTTCAGATGGTGTGAATCGATACAACTCTCAGTTGCAATAAGGAGAATGCAATGAATTCTGATAAAAAAATTGATCAGGGGCATGGTGGGGCTAAAGGGTTTGTTGCGCCTATCCAGATTCATATAAAAGATCCAGAGCTTTTGAATATTTTGAAATCAGACGAAGCAGATTTTTTATTGGAAAATTACAAAATTTTCAAAGGGTCGTGTTTTGACTTGGTATATGACTTCTGGAGACTGTCTAAGATTGTTTCCAAATTGGAAAACAAACAAGATATTAGTTTTTTAGCAGATGCCCTTGATAGGTTTTGTGACACTCTAAAAAAGCATGGGCTTGAGGTGAGGGATCTAACCGGCTCTGCTTACAACGATGGGATGATCGCCGATGTGATCCATGTTGAACAGATTTCTAGCGCTACTACCGTTTCTCCATATATTTCTGAAACTATTCGCCCAGCTATTTACTTAAATAAACGACTCGTTCTTAAAAGTGAAGTTGTAGTAACGAGGTCTTCTAATTCGCAAGGGGGTGCGCTGTGAAAAAAACAATAAATATTGGGATTGACCTTGGAACAACTAACTCCTCTATAGCGCTGTTTGAAAAAAACAGGACAGTTGTTTTTAAAAACTTTACTGATGATGAGCTGACGCCCTCCGTCGTCCGAATTGATGAAGCGAGTAGTCTCGTGGTTGGAAGGAATGCCTATCAACGGCTTTTAGATGATTCTGAAAATACAGTGGGCGGCTTTAAAAGATGGATGGGAACCCAACAACGAAAGGTATTTAGCCGTTCTGGACGAGTCATGACACCCGAGGAGCTTTCAGCAGAGGTTCTAAAGGAGCTTAGAATCGCGGCAAAAGAAACGCGGGATCTTGATGTGACAGCCGCTGTAATTACCGTACCAGCTAGTTTTGAGGTTTTGCAATGTGACGCGACGGTTCGAGCCGCTCGTTTGGCTGGGATTTCTCACTCCCCGCTTTTGCAAGAACCAATCGCGGCTTCAATTGCGTATGGGCTACAGGACAAATCAACAAACGGTAAGTGGCTTGTTTATGATTTGGGTGGCGGGACTTTTGATGCCGCGTTGATTTCCCTGGAGCAGGGACGCTTAAGTGTGGTCGATCACAGTGGCGATAATTATTTAGGGGGAAGTAATTTCGATGAATGTATTGTTGATTCGATTGTAATTCCCCAACTTAAAAATCAATTTGATCTTGAGGATTTAAGTTTAAGTAATAAATCAAAATACGGTTTGTTATTCGCGCGGGCGCTGCATGCTGCGGAAAGAGCAAAAATTGAAGTTACTAGACGCGATGAAGCGGTAATCGAAATTCAATTTATTGAAAAACCTATTTTTGATAACTCGGGAAAGCCAATTAATGCTCGAATTACACTTCGCCGGTCTGATTACGAGAAGCTTATAAGTAAATATATTGAGAAGACTGCTAATCTGTGTAATGAGCTGATGCGTCGTCAGCATTTAGAGAGTAAAGATGTTGAGAAAATTATCCTTGTTGGGGGGCCGACAAAAACGCCGTATTTGAGGCAGATGCTCAAAGACTCCTTTGGTATACCTTTGGAGTTTTCAATCGATCCCATGACAGTTGTTGCTCAAGGGGCTGCGATTTTTGCAACAGCGCAATTTGTGCCGGACAACTTAACTCAAATCGATAAGAGCAAGTTACAGGTAAGTCTTCAATATGATCCTTTGACGAACATTCTGGAGCCTTTTATAGGAGGGAAAATTCAGGATTATGAGCAGCTTGTTAAGAAATATGGCGCAATGCATGTTCAAATTAAGCGCGGCGGTGGGGATTGGCAGTCAGGCAAGATATCCTTTCAAGCAGGAGGTATGTTTGCCACACAGCTTCATTTAAACAAGGGGGATGCAAATATATTTTATATCACTGTTTTCAGTGAAGATGGGACTGCGCTTCCGACTGAACCAGATTCATTTCAGGTATTACATGGATTATCTGTTGCTGAGGCACCATTGATCCGTTCGATTGGGGTTGGTCTAGAAGACGGTTCGTTTGAAATATTAATCGAAAAAAATGTACCTTTACCCGCCAGCGGAAGAAAAGAATTTAAAACAACGCGCGGAGTTAAAGCCGGTGATGAAAACTCAAAGGGTTTGGATATTCTTGTTTATGAAGGAGAGTATGAGCACGCCGAAAATAATCGTCCCGTTGGGCATTTGTTAATTACGGGTAAAGATTTACAAAGAGATGTTCCTGAGAACATAAGAGTAGAAATTCGGATGAAGATCGACGAACAGCGCCACATCACTGTTGAAGCTGAGTTAGCCGGTCAAAAAATCACGGGCTTTATTTGTGATGAAACTGGTTCTAAAGTAGAGTTGAGATCACCTAAGCCGAATATAGATTTGATTGAAAAAGAGCTTGATTTTCAAAAAAACCGATTCGAAAATTTAAAAAAATCAAACCAGCAATCTACGGCGGACCCGTTAGCTAAGGAAAAATTCGAAGTTGTCAAAAAAGAGTTGGTTGAGGCTGATTATGACCGTGACATAGATGCAGCGAGGGGCGGCGACCAAACCGCTTGCGAAAAGCTGGATCGTCAATTGAAGGATCTTAAAGCAAAGCTGGATGCTGCGGAGTATTTAAATCAATGGCCTAATAAATCCGCTGAGTTCCGAGATGCGATAAAAAGTTGTCGTTGGGCCGTTGAAAATTATGGGGATGACGAAGAGCGAGAAAAACTGGCCTCTATTATGGCTGATGCTGAAAGTGCCCTAGCTAATAAAGACCAGAAGCGAATTGTGAAGCTAATTGAAATAGCGATGGGGTTATATTGGAGTGTTCTCATGAAGCTTGATGAGTGGTGGATTGGTCAATTCCAAAATATGCTTGAAGGAAAAGTTACGTTTAAAGATCCGAATCGCGCTAAACAACTTTTGCAAGAAGGCGCTAATTTTTTAAGGCGGAATGATATTGAGACGCTTAAGACCATTATGCAGCAATTATGGGACTTGATGAGCCCTCAGGATCAAAAAGAAGCGAGTAAAAAATTAGAACATTCAGGATTAAGAAGAGGTTAATCATTTGAGCGAGACCCGAATGCTATTCAAAAATTGGGATATTGTTCGAGAAACGTATACCATCGTTGACTTTTTGGGGTCTGGCGCTTTTGGCGAAGTCTATAAAACGAGGCATAAGTTTTTAGGGTTACAGGCAATGAAGGTTTTTTATTCTGGGATATTTCAAGAAGCAGAAAGTGATCTTTTTAACGAAGCTTGGGTTTTGTCGGAGATAACTCACCCCAATGTCGTTCGCATATTTGATGCGAACTTGGTAAAATTAGGAAGCGATCTTTGCTACTACATTTCAATGGAGTTTGTTAATGGTGAGAGTCTAGCAGATTTCTATCTTGGCAAAGATATCCCCCTATCCACGACGCTGAAATTAATGTGTGATATATGCGATGGCTTAAGCCAGGCGCACTCTAAACCGTCACCCATCATCCATCGTGATATAAAGCCGCAAAATATTTTGATTAAAAAAGAAGGAAGTGTTTGTTCTGCTAAAGTATCAGACTTTGGCTTAGCTCAGCATGTTAACCCCCAACATATGCTTTTAAATGCGGCAGGAACCATACCGTTTATGGCTCCGGAGGGTTTTTGGAACTACGTATCTCCGGCGAGCGATATATTCTCAGTCGGGATTGTGTTTTATTTAATGCTTACAAAAAATTTCCCATTTCATATTCCCGAAAGTGAAAAAAACTCATACACGCGAAGAAATTTAGAGACCACATTAATTGAAACTAGGCGCGTTTCACCAAAAACCCCGTCATCTTTTAATAAAGAAATTAATTTGGAAATCGATGAAATCATTCTTAAGGCATTGTCCTTTGATGTTAAAAAAAGATATCAATCATCTATGGAACTCGGGAGTGCTTTAAAAAGCGCGTGTCAAAATTCATCGGTACGGCTTAAGCAAAAAAAAGAGGCCGAGGTTTTTCTAAATGAAGCCCTTGAGTTGGGAAAGCAGTATTCGAGCCTTTCAAATGCAATATTGAAAATGGAATCGGCTTTTTCCAAAGACGCTAGCTTGATTCCGCGATACGGGAAAGTTGTCGAGCAATGGAGAAAAGGAATTTTAATGTAATGATTCTCCATTTTCGTCTAATCGCCGGGCCTATGAAAGGGCATCGGTTTATTGTTAAACCGAATTCTTCCAAATGTTTTTCTGTGGGTCGGTCAAGAAACTCCACCATTTGTATCGACCAGGATTCTTATGTGTCACGAAACCACGCCCGAATAAGCGTGGAAAATGATCAGTTCTTCATTGAGGATTTGGGAAGCAAAAATGGCACCTATCTAAAATGCAAACGTATCGCGACCTCAACACAATTTCTTCCCGGCGCAGAGGCTGTAATCGGAAAGTCAGTTTTGCGATTTGAAAGTATTAATAAAAAATAAGCCCTTACTTATAAACCAGCCTCCTTAATTCCCGGTGTTCTTCCCGGCTAAAAATAAAATTCTCAGATAGACCTTTACCTACCATTAAATTCCATCCTGATTTTATGCTATCTTTTATCCAAGAGGAAAACTTATGGAAAAAGGTTCAAGCCGATCCGACCGGGCCAGAACAAGAAGCGTGCATTTTCAGGATATTGAGGCGGAATCCGAAGCCCGCCTTACGATTTATGAAAAAAATGTCCTGAATAAAATTCGAGACAACTCTCCGCTTGAGCGGATGATGGCGGAAGAAGAGGCTTCGGAGGAACAAAAGCAAACCATCCAGACATTGCGCCGGTTAAGACGGTATACCAAATATGCCCGGCTTACCTTAAAACAGCGACAGGCCTATGAATTATTTTTCATCACTAGAAAGCCGCCCGGCATGACACTCCGAAAGCTTGCAAAAAAACTTAAGATCAGCCCTTCAAGTGCCTGGGCAAGGATCAATGGAGCAGTCTTACGGCTTGAGAGGGTTAAAGAGCGCCGCGAAGAAGGCCGGAAATTGCGGGGAATTCTGGACGGTGTGCTTTATGCGGGAAAGCTCAAAAAAGTGTTCCGTCTTTATTTTGACAAGGGTTGGCCGCCCCAGTCCGTCGCTAAATCCCTTCATTCCAACCTTTCCACGATTTACTCGAATATCCAGATGATCCGGTATCTTGGCCGAGCCTATTCCCGCCCAAAATCGCGCCGTTAAAACAGGCACCAAAAAAAATTTACGCACCTGTAGAAAAAACCTCGAACAAACCAGCCAAAGCGGACCAAATATAAGGGAGCCGTGTGTTCTTTTTTGAATACACCGCTTCTCATTCACGTCTTATAGCGTGAAAACCAGCTTTGTCCGTGTGTGCTGGCCCAAGAACACCGGAACGCCGTTAAAGGCTGTGTTTTTGAAAGAGCTTACCAGAGCGCTAAAGAGTTCCTTCCGAGAAAGCGCTCTAAGAGAGTCCTTGTGAGAGAGGGTAAGTCATAAAGCCCTGCCCTAAACCGGCTGTCCTGTGGGACAGGACACCCACAACTTGTGAAAGGCTCTCCCTGCCTAGATAAAAAATGGGAAAAACCTGACGGGTGGACTCTGTCCATTCGCAGGTATTTTTATTTAGGAGGTATTACACGATGAAGGTCAACTTTCAGGGGCAATGCCCTATTCAGTTGAATGATCGTGACTTTAAGATTTTCCGGCTGATCCGTTTGGAGGGAGCCAAGACTTCGGCGGATATTGAAAAGTGTTTTTGGGACGGAAAATCCAAGAAAGCAAAAGCAGCCTTTCAAAGAATCCGGAAATTAGTTGACGCTGGTTTGCTTGATCACGGGAATCCGAAACTTCTTTATCTTTCGGATCGCGCCCGCAATCTTCTCACCCAGCAAGATCGCCGACCTTGGGTCGAGGAGGTAAAACAGAGTGCCTAAGCTCACAAAGAAAACTCCTTCGATTCGGATTTTTAGTCATCTCAGTGATGCAGAAAGAATCGATCAGGCCTGTGAGCTTTTAGCGAAAGGTGTTTTGAGATTGGCGGAAAAAAGAGGTTTGACGAAGCCTCTACACCCAGAAGCATGTGAAAGGCCGGAAGAGACAAAAGCGGAGAAAGCTGCATGATCGAAAAACAGCGGAATTTGAAATGCTATTCAGGAAGAAAGCTCAACCCAGGTATATACATCTTAAGGTTTATATACCCGGGGAGTGTTCGACCCGCGCTAAATTGTTTTGGCGCCTCGTTTCGCCGTTTCAGCCGTTGGCTGAAATACCTAACGACCACCCTCTCTCATCTTATTGATGGAGTCGAGATGGTGGTCGTTAGCGGCTCACTCGGCTATTTGAGTTAGCGCGGGTCGATCAAACAAAAGGAGGCATTCTACACTGATGACAAAAAAATATCGTAAACCGAACTGGAAGAAGGTTGAGATTAAACTAAGGGACGAACGGTTGATTAGGACTGTTGGAGATGAAGGATTTGTAAGACGAGATCTTGTGATCAAGTACATCTTTGAAGACAAGGAAAGTTACGCAAAGACCCGGATTCGAAAGTTAAAAAGGTTTGATTATTTGAAGGCTGTTTCAGTAAAGGTCGGCGATCCTGAATGCTACCTTCTCGGGCCGGAGGGCGTTGAGCTCGTAAGGAAATTCTATCCGATTGGTATTCGGGGATGGGGTTGCCCAAGCGTTCAGAGTTCTATCGACTTGGGGAGTTATGAGCATAGCTGCAAAGTCACGGAGGCAAGGCTGCTTTTGGAGAATATGAAATTTTGCAAGAATTGGAAAAGCGAACGAATGCTGCGGGCCGGAACCAAAGGCGGGCATAAAGTACCGGATGGTTTCTTTATTCCGAATCAGAAAGGAATCGCGGTCGAAGTGGAGTTAAAACTCAAAAAGACTTCAAGCTATGAGCGGATTTTCGAAGTCTACCGGGATGATCCTAAAACCCACTACATTCTTTACATCTGCGGAAGCCTGCCCCTGCTTACCCGCATCAGGCGATTGGTCAAGAAAGCCTATGTTTCAAAAGGCTATTGTTTCATGCTGTATGACGACCTTGTGAGATCCCGGGAGAACGCGGTAGTGCGTATCAATGACAAAGAATTCCCGATTAAAGACGTGCTCTCATGAGCCTAAATCAATGGTGGGCAGGATTGGGCACATTGAAGAAAGAGGCGGAAGAAGCGCCTTGCCCTGATTCTTTAGGATTAGATTTGATTAAAGGGGAACCTCTTTTGGGACGGGATATTTTAAATTATTCGCATCTTCAGGTGTTTGGGAAGGATCAATTTTTGAGGAACATGCTTCAGCGCGTTTTGGTGCAGGATGTTGATCGAAAAATACCGGTGATAGCGATTGCCCTAACCCGCGAATCAGAGCTCCCGAAAGAATTTTACAAGGTGTTTGTGGATAAAAAGCCGGAAGAGTCGGAACGTTTTTTTCATTATGAGGCGCACCAGAAGGAGTCTTCTCCGCCGCTATTTAACCGGGCAGAGTTTTTCCAGTTCGGCAAACGTCAGTTTATATACGTAAGATTTGGGGCTGAATCAGCGGCTCGAGATAGAAGCTTTCTTTCCACCATCGAGGAAGAAATCAAAATTAGATTTAATCGAATAGATCGATTATCTCCTGATGCCAAGAGACCCGCGATTTATATATTTCTTCCCGAAAAAATAGAGCCAAGCCATCGTATTACTCAATACGTGGAAAGCTTAAGCTGTTACACGGCATTCCGGATTTTTTCAAAAGAGCTTCAAATTCTAGACAGAGATGTATCAAGCCTTGTTTATGGTCCGGAACTTTATCCGGAAAAAGATTACGAAGAAATGCGAAAGCATTGCTATTGGCAATTTCATCGAAAAAAAGCACGCGAGGGCGGGCCTGGCCTTTTCAGTTTTTTAAGAGCGCCGGAAAAGTTTAAATTGGTAAAACGTTTTTCTAAGGGAATTCCTTTCCATCAAACAGCTTTCGGATGTTTTAAGATCAACGAAACCACGAATGAGTATGTGTGGTTTTATCCTGTCCAGCAGAGTCTTGGCAAAGAAAATTATGGCCAGATGCATCAAAATGATGAGCCTGAAAACCAGAGAGCAGTTCCTGTTAAAAAGAAGCTGCCCACCGAAGACCCGCTCATCCGCCAAATCTTTGAGGATTTGAAGCCTAAAAATGAAGATTCCAAAAAGGAGCTATGTTAAAATGTCCGACATTATGAAGAAATCTAAAACAGACATTCAGAGTTATAAAAGCTTCGTATCCGAACTCCGAAAACTCTTAGAAAATGCTCGCCATCAAGCGGCGCGGGCTGTAAATGCCATCTTAACGGCCACCTATTGGGAAATTGGACGCCGAATTGTTGAATATGAACAAGGTGGCAAGGCCAGGGCTGAATACGGAGAGGAACTTTTGAAGCGCATTTCCGACGACCTAACCTCACAAATTGGACGCGGATTTGGAATCTCTCACGTCAAAATGATGCGCCAGTTTTACCTCGCCTATTCCAATTTAAAGAATCGCCAATCGCTGATTGGCCAATCAACCGCCAAGAAAAGCCAATCACTGATTGGCGAATTGGAGGGCAAGCCCGAAGTCCATTATGCCCCTGATTTACCTGCGCTAATGGACTATTTCCCTCTTTCGTGGACACATTATGCCCGGTTGTTACGAATTAAAAACGATCATGCGCGGAATTTTTATGAATCAGAAAGCATTCGGGGTGGCTGGTCTGTAAGGCAGCTCGAGCGGCAGATTGAATCTCAATTTTATGAACGGACTGCGTTATCTCGCGATAAGGCGAGTATGTTAAAAAAAGGCGCTTCCAAGAAATCCTCTGACCGGATAACGCCGGAAGAAGAGATTAAAGATCCCTATGTTTTGGAGTTCCTTGGGCTCAAAGATGAATACTCTGAAAGTGACTTGGAAGAAGCGTTAATCCGCCATCTTGAAAGTTTCCTTTTGGAACTTGGCGGTGACTTTACTTTTGTAGCCCGGCAAAAACGGCTTCGAGTCGGAGGTGAGTGGTACCGGGTTGATCTTGTTTTCTATCACCGTGTTTTACGGTGTCTTATTTTAATCGATCTCAAGATTGGAAAATTTACTCATGCTGACGCTGGTCAAATGCACCTTTATTTGAATTACGCGCGAGAACACTGGACGCACTCTGAAGAGAATCCGCCTGTTGGTCTTATTCTTTGCGCCGAAAAAGACGCAACTGTTGCCCGTTATGCCCTTGAAGGATTACCTAATAAGATCCTCGCGGCTGAATATAAAACTGCTCTGCCAAATGAACGTGAAATAGCTGAAGAGCTTAAACGCACTCAGCGGCAGATAGAAAATTCCTCAAAGAAAAAATAAATTCGTGAGAAAGAGCTGATGAACAACGAATTTGAAATTGAAAAAACCGAGAAAAAACTAGGTGCTTTGGGAGAATTAATCTGCGATATGGTGGGCGGATTAAGCGGAGCGGCTCTGAGCGCGTTCTTCAAAGTCCCAATACTTGATCCCTTAGCAGCTCCCATGATTAGGATGGGAATTTCAGACATGTTTAATAGAACCATGTCTCATAAGCAAGAGATCAAGATGGGAATGGGGGTGGCTTACATCGGCGCAAAAATTCATCAGAGAAATACCCGCGGTGATAAATTGAGGGAAGATAATTTTTTCGGAGGGCAAGAGGTAAAGGCTGAAGGCCCTGAGATTCTCGAAACGGTTCTGTCAAAATGCAAAGAAGAATGCCGCGAAAAGAAAATACGGTACATTGCGAATATCTTTGCGAATTCAATCTTTGAAAAAGATCCCGCAGAAGTTATCCACTTGGCGATTAGTATTGCCGAGCGGCTTACGTACCGTCAAATGTTGATGCTTGCTTTGCTGGGAAAGGCCGAGAGTCTCCAATTTGATCGCGTCCTTTTGAATGTTCGAACAGACGGGAAAGACATTTTATCCGCATCCCTCAATCATGAAGGCAATAAACTCTCCGACGATTTCGGATTGTTTACAAACAATCCGTCTTTTGGGGATCTGGTTCCACCCAATTTCACAGCTATCGGCGAAATTTGTTTCCGTTTAATGTCGCTCAATGATATGCCCGATCATGATTCTGACCTTCGTGATTTGATAAAAGACCTTGAAACTGTCGATAAGGCTTATCGAGTCAAATTTCCCCTAACCGGCGCACGATGACAGCAGAAATCCCTCCTTCAAATAGCGGAAAAGACAGTCAGTTGAGCAACCCGGCATCTACTGGCGGTCTTGGAACTCATTTCGAGAATCGAGTTCAAGCATCCTTTGTCGTTCTTATGCTCACGGGAGGGTTTTCCCCTTGTTTGCCGACATGGCCTATTGCAAAAATAAAGCTTCAGGGCAAATATCAAGGCTATGCTACAGATGATCTGATTGTATTCGCAAAACAACCGGGTAACGACAAGGAAGCGAAATTATTGGGGCAAATCAAACATTCCATTTCCATTACAAACAACGAGGAGTTTCAAAAAGTAATCCAATCCGCTTGGAGTGATTTTAATAACCCAAAGGTTTTTAATGAAGGATTAGATACCATCGCACTTCTCTGCGGTCCTTTAAGTGCTACCGATACGGATGATGTCCGGACATTGCTTAGACAAGCAGAACATGCTGAAGATGAAGCGGATTTCATCAAAAGGATCAGTCTTGCGAAATTTACAAGCGAAAAGCAAAGAGAAAAGCTAGAGGTATTCAAAGCTTGTCTGAAGTCCGCAAATGGCAATATCGATCTTACCGATAATCAGCTATGGCGATTCTTAAAGAATTTCCGTTTGCTTTTTTATGATTTGGATATTAAAGGCATAGTCCTTTCTCTGCTTCACTCATTAATTGGCCAATATTCTCAGGTCAATGCCAACGACTTGTGGACGCGCCTGATCGACTTAACCACATGGAAAAATGAAAACGCTGGAGTTATTACCCTCGAATCGATACCCGAGGATATCCGATCTGGATTTACAAAAAAAGTTGTGGAAATTATTCCCGCCTCTTTGACCCAAGCTCCCGCTCCGGGCAAGAAACCAGACTGGAATCATGCTCAGCATGCCTCTGAACTAGCTATCGTCAATCTTTTGGGGGCATGGAGCGAGAAATTGGGTGAAGATAAAGAAGTTGTACAGAAAATCGCAAAAGAAAATTTCGATTTGTGGATCTCTAAAATGCGGGAAATTCTTCAACAGCCCTATAGCCCAATTAATCTCAAGAACGGGATCTGGGATGTTACTGAACGATTAGAATTATGGAAAACGCTCGGGTCTAGATTATTTGATGAGCATCTCGATCTATTTAAAGAATGTGCCGTATCAGTTTTAAAAGAACGTGACCCGAAATTCGATTTGGCACCAGACGAAAGATATGCTGCAAGCATCCACGGTAAAATTCTAAAGCACTCACAGCACTTGCGGAAAGGCCTAGCTGAAAGCCTTGCGCTTCTGGGGAGCTACCCTAAAGCTCTAAATAAGTGTTCATCAGGCAAAGCTGAAACGATAGCTGTTTTAACTGTCCGTGAAATTTTTGAAAAAGCTGACTGGGTTCTTTGGGGTAGCCTAAATAGTTTACTCCCATTATTTGCTGAAGCAGTCCCAAATGAATTTCTGGCAGCTGTTGAATCGGCATTGCAACAAAAGCCCTGTCCGTTTGACGAGCTTTTTTCACAGGAAGGAAATGGCGTTACTGGTCAAAATTATTTAACGGGTTTGCTCTGGGCGCTAGAAACGCTTGCATGGGATGAGCAATATTTAACGCGCGTTTGTGTCATCCTGGGTGAATTGGCATCTCATGATCCGGGTGGAAAATGGGCTAACCGGCCAGACAATTCCATCGTTACTATTTTGCTTCCTTGGCTTCCTCAAACAATGGCATCCGTTGAAAAGCGAAAGGTCGCTCTACGAACGCTCCGAAAAGAGAATCCGGACATGGTTTGGAAACTCTTGTTAAAACTATTGCCTAATCGACAGCAAATTTCATCCGGCTCTCATAAACCGAATTGGCGAAAAATAATCCCCGACGATTGGGACAAAACAGTTTCGCATAAAGAGTATTGGGAACAAGTGTCGTTCTATGCTGAGATGGCAGTGGATATGGCAAAGAATGACATTGATAAGCTAAATGAGCTTATTCCGCATCTTGACCACCTGACAGCAGATTCATTTGAAAAAATGTTGCAGCACTTATCATCTGAGGAGATTACTGCCAAACCAGAAAATCAGAGACTCAATCTCTGGGAAAAACTCCTTGAGTTTGTATCGAGACATCGAAAATTCGCCGATGCGAAGTGGGCAATCGGCCCTGAAGCTGTTACTAAAATTGAAAACATTGCCAATAAACTCGCACCGAAGAATCCTTTAAATCTTCACCGACGGCTATTTGGTAATCGCGCTTTCGATCTCTATGATGAAATAGGAAGTTGGCAAGAGCAGCAAGAAAAACTTGCTCAGAACCGTCAAAAAGCAATAAATGAGATCCTTAGTTTTGGCGGCATAGATGCAGTAATTAAATTTGCAGAAACAGTTGAATCTCCATCTGATGTAGGATTTTCTCTTGGGTCTATAGCAAAACCGGAGATAGATGCCATCATTTTGCCCGCTATGCTGAAAGTAGAAAATAAGAATCTTTCACAGCTTGCCGGTGGTTTTGTGTGGGCAAGATATCGAAGCCAGGGATGGACATGGGTTGATAAAATCGACATGACCGGCTGGACAGTTTTGCAAATCGGGCAGTTCTTGGCTTATTTGCCATTTACGGTAGAGACTTGGAAAAGATCAGAAAAATTGCTGGGCAAATCTGAATCAGAATATTGGAATATCGTGAACGTTAATCCTTACCAAGCAGAAAGCGACCTCCACTTAGCAATCGATAAATTAATGGAATATGGAAGGGCTTATTCAGCAATCAATTGTTTGGATCGAATGCACCACGAAAAGAAACCCCTAGATACAGCGCAGGTGGTAAGGGCGCTTCTTGCGGCTGTTTCTTCGACGGAATCCACTCATTCAGTCCATGGTTATGACCTGGCTGAATTGATTAAAGCGTTACAAAATGATCCTAAGACTAATCCGGATGATTTATTTCATGTTGAGTGGGTCTATCTGCCATACCTAGATGAGCACAACGGAGCGGCCCCAATGCATTTGGAAAAGCGCCTGGCTTCTGATCCGCAATTTTTCTGTGAAGTAATCCGCCTTATTTACCGCTCGGATAAAACACCAAAATCTGATAAGCAACCTACAAAGCAAGAGCAAGCAATGGCTCGGAATGCCTACAAATTATTACAGGAATGGAAAATACCTCCCGGACTTCAGCCCGATGGTAGCTTTGATGGAAATCATTTCAAGCAGTGGCTGGAATCAACAAGAGAAGCATGCTTGGAATCCGGTCATTCAGAAGTTGCACTTTCTCAAATTGGAAATGTTTTAATTCACTGTCCTGCTGATCCTGATGGACTTTGGATACACCGCATTGTTGCAGAGGCATTAAATGCCAAAGATGCAGAAAAAATGCGCAATGGCTTTCGTCTTGGAATTTCTAATTCGAGAGGAGTTCATTGGGTTGATCCTACCGGGAAACCTGAATTAGAACTTGCCGCTAATTATAAGCAAAAAGCCGATGCAGTCGAAAATGCCGGTTATCAGCGTTTCGCCGCCACCCTGCGTGGACTAGCCGATTCCTATACTAGAGAAGCGCAGAGAATTATCGAAGATCACGATGATGAAGAAATTTGACGAACCCTCGACAGCGATAAAGAAATTTATTTTGGTGTAGAGGCAAAAGACTCTACACTCCAGCGAAACTTATCACAAAGCAGCAACGGAGGCTTGCTTTAAAGGCCATCTGCTGGATGGCTGGTTTTGGTCTGCATCACCGATTTTCCAAGCCCCCTTGGTAGCCCTATAGAGGGAAATCTGAAATTCCACTTCAAAAAACGGTCGTTTCAGAGTATGGTTCGGGGAGCCATTTTGAAATTACGAACTTTGGGGTGACATTGCTGTAAGTCACTCCAAAGTCGTAATTTATGTCCTCTCATTTACATCTAAAAAGCCCCTGATCTAAATTCTGATTTTTTCAAAAAATCTATGTTTTGTCGCATCGTGACCTCAAAGCCACTCCTGCAATAAAGAATTCGTCTAACCTAATCATCAAGAAGAATACAATTTCATTAACCTAAACCATAAAAGGAGTCTATCTATGGAAACTGATTATTCTCGATTTACAGAAAAAGAGCGTTTGGAACGTATTTGTAAAATCCTTGTGAGGTGGATTTACAGACAAGTTGAATCTGAAAGAAATGGTGTGATCCTGCCTAATCCACACATGACTTATACTTTAACGGAAGCAGCACATAGGCTTCACGTTTCCAAGCGTACTCTCCAGAGGTGGATTAAGAAGAGAGTTTTTGAGCCAAAGATAAATGACGCAGGAGCTTATGTCATTACCCATGACGAAATCAAAACATTGGAACTCCGAAAATTAAACACACGTGGTAAAAAGTCTCTATAAGAAAGACCGTAGCGAACGGTTCTCGCTACGGTCTTTTTTTAGCTTAGTAACTATTTCTTAAGATCTGACAGAGCGGCCCCGAAATTAATATGGTAAGGCTGTCCGCCAATAACAAGAGCTGGCACTGATTTAACTCCTGCGTTTTCGGCTTCTAATATTTTTGATTTGTCTTCACCTAAGTGAATTGTCTGAACATCGTACTTATTAGCGTCAAGACCTGTTGCAATAGTTTGTTCTGCACTTACACAGACTG
>ERZ761602.1588-NODE-1588-length-40352-cov-4.752364_pt1 | contig 40352 bp, 35 predicted proteins | sample MGYA00512165_ERZ761602 | MGnify/ENA primary metagenome ERZ761602 (study PRJEB28899, sample SAMN02445085) | bioreactor sludge metagenome | biome: EBPR sludge; isolation source: Thorneside wastewater treatment plant | place: Australia: Brisbane, Thorneside...
CCTGCAGGCGGCGGCCCTGCTGAGTCCCGTGGCCGCCCCTGCCCTCGACACCGCGAGGCCGGATGTCCGGGCCTTCATGGACGACCTCGTCAGCAAGGACGGGTTCGAGCAGGCTTACGTCAGGGGCGTGTTCGGGGGTGTCGAGTCGAAGCAGGGCATCCTGGATGCCATGAGCCGCCCGGCCGAGAAGGTGAAGCCCTGGTTCGAGTACCGGGCAATCTTCCTGACGCCGCGGCGCATCAGCGCCGGGGTCGACTTCTACCGGGCCCACGAGGCGCGCCTGCGGGAAATCAGTGCCAGCACGGGGATTCCTGCCGAGATCATCACCGCGATCCTCGGCGTCGAGACCTTCTATGGCACGCGCACGGGCAGCTTCCGGGCCGTGGACGCCCTGTCCACCCTCGCCTTCGACTACCCGCCCCGCAGCGACTTCTTCCGCAGCGAGTTGCGGCACCTGTTCCTGCTGGCCCGGGAAGAGCAGCTCGACATCGGCACCCTCACCGGCTCCTACGCGGGCGCCATGGGGCCGCCCCAGTTCATCCCCAGCAGCTACCGGGCCTACGCGGTGGACGGCAGCGGCGACGGCCGGCGCGACCTCCTGAAGAACTGGGACGACATCGTCGCGAGCATCGCCAACTACTTCGCACGCCACAACTGGCAGCCGGGCCAGCCCGTCGCCACCCGGGCGGAGTTCGCCCGGGATGCCATCCGGCCCACGGGCCCGACCGAACTCGTGATGAAGGACACCGTAGGCTCGCTCGCCCGCCAGGGCGTGCAGTTCACGACCGACCTGCCGGCCACGGCGCCCGCCCTGCTCGTGACCCTGAAGGGCGAGGATGGCGACGAGTACTGGGTCGGCTTCCAGAACTACTACACGATCACCCGCTACAACCGCAGCACCATGTACGCCCTCGCCGTGTTCGAGCTGAGCGAGGCGATCGCCGCCGGCATCCGCACCCCTATGGCGGGTGCGGCCAGTGAGTAGGGCCGGATGACGACTTCGGCCAGGACCCTCGCGGGGTTCCTTGCAACCGTACTGCTGCTCGCTGGCTGCATGCCCACCCGCTGGCCCGAGCAGCCGGCGCCCGCGCCGGAGTCCCCCGTGCCCCGGGCGGAGAAGCTCCCCCCTCCGGTGAAGCCGGCGCCAGCGCCCGCCCCGGTCCCGCCGGCCGGAACCGCCATCCCGGACGAGGCCCCCGAACCACTGCCCCGCTCCCGCTCCGGCAACCCCCCGTTCTACGACGTGCTGGGCCAGCGTTACTTCGTGATGGAAGACAGCACGGGCTACCGGGAGCAGGGCGTCGCGTCCTGGTATGGCAAGGATTTCCACGGCAAGCGCACCTCGAGCGGCACCGTCTACGACATGCACGACATGACGGCGGCCCACAAGACGCTGCCCCTGCCGACCCTCGTGCGGGTGACCAATCTCGAGAACGGCCGGAGCGTGCTGGTCACCGTCGACGACCGGGGGCCGTTCGTGAAGAACCGCCTCATCGACCTCTCCTTCGCGGCTGCCACCGAACTCGACATCGTGCGGTCCGGCACGGGCCGGGTGGAAGTGGAGGCCGTCCCGACCCGGCGGGCGGCAACGACGGCGGGCACCAGCCCCGCGCCTGCCTCGCCCGTCCTGTCCTACATGCAGGTCGGCGCCTTCAGCGACCAGGCCAATGCGGCGCGGCTGCGCGACGACCTGGCCACCAGCGGTGTCAGGAACGTCGTCATCCGCTACGATGACGACGTCCGCCCGGCGTTGTACCGGGTGCGCATCGGGCCCATCCAGGGGGCGGCGGAGTACGACGCGCTGGCGTCGCGCCTGGCGGCCCTCCGCATCGCGAATCCCCAGCTGGTCACCGAGTCCGATTGAAGGCCGCCGGCCGGCGGCGTCCACGAGAATATTCAGGAGTCCCTGCGAATGTTGCGACGATTGCCCGGTGCACGGCTGGCCGCCCTGCCAGCCCTGCTGCTGACCCTGCTGTCGATCCCTGTCCTGGCCGCTGAAGCCGCCGATCCGAATGCCGTGCCCCCACCGCCGGCCATCGCGGCCCGGGCCTACCTCCTCGTGGATCACAACAGCGGCCGGACCCTGGCGGCACTCAACGAGACGGAGCGGCTCGACCCCGCCAGCATCACCAAGCTCATGACCGCCTATGCGATCTTCCGCAGCATCCGCGACAAGCGGATCGGGCTCGAGGACCCCGTGCTGATCAGCGAGGCGGCCTGGCGCACCGGGGGCTCCCGCTCCTTCGTCGACCTGGGGGACCGGGTGCCGCTCTCCGTGCTGCTGCAGGGCATGATCATCCAGTCGGGCAACGATGCCAGCGTTGCGCTGGCGGAGCACGTCTCGGGCACGGAGCCCGCCTTCGCCGACCTCATGAACCAGTACGCGCGTGAACTCGGCATGCGTGACACCAGCTACCGCAACAGCACGGGGCTGCCCGACCCGGAGCACTACACCACCGCGGCGGACATCCTCAAGCTGGCCAATGCCATCATCCGGGAGTTCCCCGAGTACTACCGCTGGTACTCCCAGAAGGAGTTCACCTGGAACGGCATCACCCAGAGCAACCGCAACGGCCTGCTCTGGCGCGACTCCACCGTGGACGGCATGAAGACGGGGTTCACCGAGGCCGCCGGCTACTGCCTCGTGTCCTCCGCGGCCCGGGACGGCATGCGGCTGGTCGCCGTGGTGCTCGGCACGGACAGCCCGACCGCGCGGGAGCGGGAGTCCCAGGCCCTGCTGAACTACGGCTACCGCTTCTTCGAGACGAAGAAGATCCTGACGGCCGGCCAGCGGCTCGCCGAGGCGCGGGTCTGGAAGGCGGAGACCGAACTCGTGGACGTGGGCGTCCGGCGCGACGTGTGGGTGACCGTCCCGCGCGGCAAGGCCGACCAGCTGGAACCGGCCGTGACCCTGCCGGCCCAGCTCATGGCGCCGCTGGATCCCGGGAAGGAACTCGGCAAGGTCCGGGTGGCGCTCGCGGGCGCCACGGTGGCCGAGGTCCCGCTGTACCCCCTGAAGCCGGTCGCCACCGGATCGCTGTGGCAGCAGGGGCGCGACACGGTGCTGCTGTGGTTCGAGTGAGCCGGTAGCCATGGCGCCGCCACGGCCGACGGCCTGGTTCAATGGCGGCTTCCTGCCCCTGGCCGAGGTGCGCGTCTCGCCCCTGGACCGGGGCTTTCTCTTCGGCGATGCCGTCTACGAGGTGATCCCGGTGTATGCGGGCCAGCCGTTCCTGCTGGACCCGCACCTGGACCGGCTGGAGCGCAGCCTGGCCGGCCTGCGCATCCGCAATCCCTACGACCGGGCCACCTGGGTCGCGCTCGTGGCCGGGCTGGTGGAACGCAACGGCGGGGGCGACGCGGCGGTGTACCTGCAGGTCACGCGCGGAGCCGACCAGGGCCGTGACCATGCCTTCCCCGGCCCCGCAGTGGCGCCCACCGTGTTCGGCATGGTGACCCCGATCAGTTCCGCGGCCGGGCAGGACGGCATCCGGGCCATCACGGTCCCGGACATCCGCTGGGGGCGCTGTGACATCAAGTCGACCGCCCTGCTTGCCAACCTGCTCGCCCGCCAGGCCGCCACGGAGGCAGGCGCGGGCGAGGCGCTGCTCCTGCGCGATGGCGAACTCACCGAGGGCAGCGCAAGCTCGGTGATCGTGGTTGAGGGCGGGACGCTGCTCCGGCCGCCGGGCGGTCCCGGGATCCTGCCCGGCACCACCACCGACGCCGTGTTCGCCGCTGCCCAGGCCTGCGGACGCACCTGCCGGGACGAGCAGATCCCGGAGGCGCGGCTGCACGCCGCCGACGAGATCTGGATCGCCGCGGCCACCCGGGGCGTGGTACCGGTGGTGCAGCTGGACGGACACCCGGTCGGCACGGGCCGTCCGGGCCCCGTGTGGGCCGAGGTGGCGGCGGCCTTCGACGCCACCCGTCCCGGGTCCGGGATGCAGGGCGCCGCCCGGTGACGGACGAATCGCCCCTCGAGTTTCCCTGCAGCTTTCCGCTGAAGGTGATGGGCCACAACCGGCCCGCCTTCGAGCAGTACGTGGTGGAGATCGTGCGCACCCATGCGGGCTCCCAGGCCCTCGGCACCGTGACCACCCGCCCCAGCCGCAACGCGCGGTTCCTGGCCGTCACGGTGACCTTCACCGCCACGAGCCGGGCGCAGCTCGATGACATCTACCGCACCCTGAGCGCGAGCGACCAGGTGCTCTTCCTCCTCTGAAGCCATGGGAGGAACCGGGCTCACGCTGCCGCCGGTCCGGGTGCGCCGCATGCCGGGGCTCACCGCCTACGCGACGGCCGTGGCGGACATGCAGGCCTTCACCGCCACCCGGGATGGAACCACGGCGGACGAGCTCTGGCTGCTCGAGCACCCGCCCGTCTACACGCTCGGCCTGAATGCCAGCCCGGATCACCTGCTGGCCACCGGCGGCGTCCCCGTGGTGCAGACGGACCGGGGCGGCCAGGTCACCTACCACGGGCCCGGTCAGCTCATGGCCTACCTGCTCGTGGATCTCGGGCGGGCGGGGCTGGGCATCCGCACGGTCGTGTCGGCGCTCGAGGACGCGGTGATTGCCCTCGCCGCCGCCCACGGCATCGACGCGTCGGCCCGGCGGGAAGCCCCGGGTGTGTATGTGTCGGGCGCGAAGCTGGCCAGCGTCGGCCTGCGGGTCCGGCGGGGCTGCACCTACCACGGCCTCGCCCTGAACGTGACCAACGACCTCGCCCCGTTCGCGGGGATCAACCCCTGCGGCTATCCGGGACTCGACGTGACCTCACTGCAGCGCCTCGGCGGGCCGACGGACCTCAACGCCGTGGCAGCCGGGTTCAGCGCCGCACTGCTGCCCCGCCTCGGCCTGGTCCCGGCGTAGGAGCGCCTTCAGGCGCGATCCCTTCAGGCTCGACCGGCCCTGAGTTCCGCATCCAGCTCCGCGAGCCGCTCCGGCGTGCCGACGTCGGTCCAGCGGCCCGGATGCTCCTCGCCGGTGACCTGGCCCCGGGCCGCGGCGGCGCGAAGCAGCGGGGCGAGCGGAAAACGGCCCGGGCCCGCGCCGTCGAAGAGGGCCGGATGGATGATCGAGATGCCGGCGAAGGTGCGGTGCCCGATGGCGTCCGGACCGGGCAGGCTGGCGGTGATCCGGCCACCGTCGAGCAGGAAATCACCCCGGGGGTGGTGGGGCGGGTTCGGCACCAGCACCAGGTGGGCCAGCACCCCGGCGGGCAGGTCCCGCTCACCGGTGAAGGCGAAGTCACAGGCGATGTCGCCGTTCACGACCCAGAAGGGCCCGGGGCCGAGCAAACCCAGCGCGTGCAGGATGCCGCCCCCGGTCTCCAGGGGCTCGGGGCCCTCCTCGCTGAAGGCGACGGACACGCCGTGGCGGCGGCCATCGCCCAGGTACTCCCGCAGCCTGTCGCCCTGCCAGGACAGGTTCACCACGAGTTCCCGGATCCCGGCCCGGGCCAGCGCCTGGATGTGGTAGTCGATGAGGGGCTGGCCACCTGCCCGCAGGAGCGGCTTCGGGAGGTGCTCGGTGAGGGGCCGCATCCGCTCACCACGGCCGGCCGCCAGGATCAGGGCGCGCATGGTGCGATGGTAACCGGGCCGGACCGCGTCGCGCCAAGGTGGCGCCGTCGGCCGCCGGTATACTTCGCCCGTGCTGGGCTCATCCTTCTTCGTCCCCGGGGTACGGGCCCGGCGCGGCCTGCCGGCAATGCTGGTGCTGGTCGCGTCCGCCGCCCTGGCGGACGACGCGCCTCCCCCCGTCTTCGGCTGCCCGATCACGCCCCGTGCCGACAGCAGCCTGGCCGTTCCCGGCGCCGGTGAAGCGCTGTTCCCGGAACCGGCGGCAGCCAGCGGGGACAACGGTACCGGGCCAATCGACGTGCTGGCCGGCAAGCTCGAGCTCGAGCTCGACGGCGCCGCGGTGTTCGACGACCGCCTGGTGCTGCGCCAGGGTGCCCGCCTGCTCGGCGCGGACTCCGGCCGCTTCGACCAGGCCACCGGGGAACTGGCCGCCGAAGGCAACGTGGAGTACCGGGATCCCGCCACCTGGGTCCGGGGTGATGCCGCGCGCTACAACGGCACGACGGGCCAGTTCAGCATGGAGGGCGCCGAGTACGACCTCTTCAGCGTCCCGGCCCGGGGGACCGCGGACCGGATCCAGGTGGACGAGGCGCGCCTGCTGACGCTGACCGACGTCACCTACACCACCTGCGCGGCCGGGAAGGAGGACTGGCTGCTGCACGCCGGCTCGCTCGAGCTCGACCGGGACACGGGTACCGGCACCGCGCGCCACGCCCGGCTCGAGTTCAAGGGCGTGCCCATCCTCTACTCGCCCTACCTCACCTACCCCATCGACAACCGCCGCAAGTCGGGCCTGCTGCTGCCCGACGTGGGCAACAGCAGCCAGCGGGGCATCGAGTTCGAGCTGCCCTACTACTTCAACCTGGCGCCCAACTACGACGCGACGCTGACCCCGCACTACATGTCCCGTCGCGGGCTGCAGGCCCAGGGCGAGTTCCGCTACCTGAAGGGCGGCACGTCCGGCAGGTTCTACGGCGAATTCCTGCCGGGCGACGACATCACCGGCGAGGACCGTGGCCTGGTCACCTGGTTCAACCAGTCCCGGCTGTCGGCGGGCTGGCGCGCCACCATCGACGCCACGGACGTCAGCGATACCTCCTACTTCGAGGACCTCTACACCGGGCTCACCAGCACCAGCCAGACCCACCTCCGGCGGCGGGTGGACTTCGAGTACGCCGACGATGCCTGGTTCGGCCTGCTCCGGCTCGAGGACTACGAGACACTCGATGAGGCCATCGTCCCGGAGGACGAACCCTACCGGCGGCTGCCGCAGCTGGCCATCAACGCCGCCTGGCCCGATGCGCCGCTCGGGCTCGAACTGGGCTTCGACTCGGAGTTCACCTACTTCGACCGGTCCACCGGCGTCACGGGCCTGCGTTCGCACCTGCTGCCGGAAGCGAGCTTGCCCCTGGCCCTCGGCCCGGTGGTGGTCGAACCCTACGCGGCGTTCGACTACACGACCTACGACCTCGGCGACGTGGCGCCGGGCAGTGACACCTCGCCCGGGCGCTCAGTGCCCATCTACAGCCTCGACATGCGGACCCTGCTCGAGCGGGTGTGGGGCGACGGCGGCAAGTGGCTGCAGACGATCGAGCCCCGGGTGCAGTACGTGCACGTGCCCTTCGAGGACCAGGCCGACCTGCCGGTATTCGACACGATCGAACCTGACTTCAACATGGTCCAGCTCTTCCGCCGCAACCGGTACGTGGGGCTCGACCGGCTCGGCGACACGGACCAGCTGAACCTGGGGATCACCACCCGGCTGATCCGCTCCGGCGACGGCTCACAGTTCCTGTCGGCGACGATCGGCGAGACGCAGTACTTCAGCTCCCGCGAGGTCGTGCTGCCCGGGGAGCTGCCCCAGGACGACGGCCCGTCGGACTACATTGCAGAACTCGGCCTCAACGTGAACGACCGGTGGAACGTCGACCTCGGCTATCAGTGGGACTCGGACGAGCACGAGACGCAGCTGGCGGAGGCCCGCGTGCTGTACCGGGCGGACGAGTTCCGGGTGCTGAACCTGTCCTACCGGTTCCGGCGCGACTCCATCGAGGAGATCGACCTGGCGGGTGCCTGGCCCCTCGGCAACCGCTGGAGCATCGTCGGCCGCTACGATTACTCCATCCAGGACCAGGAACCGCTGGACCGGTTCCTGGGCCTCGAGTACTCGACCTGCTGCTGGGGCGTGCGCGTGGTGGCGCGTCGCAACCTGACCAGCCGCGAGGGGGAATCCGACTCCTCGGTCACGCTGCAGCTGCTACTCAAGGGCTTCGGCAGCTCCGGCAGCCCGGCCGAGCGCCTGCTCGACCGTGGTATTCTGGGCTACGACCGCTTCGACCAGTACTGACCGGGTCCCCCATGCCGCACCGCCTGCTTGCCCTGCTTGCCCTCCTCACGGCCGGCCTGCCGGGACTTGCCCTCGCCCAGACCCGGGAACTCAGCAGTTCGGGCGAGCTGCTCGACGGCATCGCCGCCCTGGTCAACGACGGCGTGGTGCTGAAGAGCGAGCTCCAGGCCGAGACCGACCGCATCGTCGCCCGCCTGCAGCAGCAGGGTACCCAGCTGCCACCCACCCAGGTCCTCCAGCGCCAGGTGCTCGAGCGGCTCGTGGTCGAGCAGCTCCAGCTCCAGCGCGCCGAGAAGCTCGGCATCCAGGTCTCGGACGAGACCCTCAACCAGGCCCTCGCGACCATCGCCCAGCGCAACAACGTGAGCCTGGCCGAACTGCCGGCCGTGCTCGCCCGGGAGGGCGTGGACTACGCCGACTACCGGCGCGAACTGCGCAACCAGGTCACCGTCGAGCAGCTGCGCCAGCGCGACGTGCTGCAGCGGATCAGCGTATCGCCCCGGGAGCTGGACGCCTACCTGGCCCGGCAGGAGGGCAAGGCCAGCCTCCGGCAGGAGTTCCTGCTCTCGCACATCCTCATTGCCGTGCCTGCCAACGCCACCTCCGACCAGATCACGGCGGCCGAGCGCCAGGTCCAGGACCTCTACGCCCGCACCCAGGCCGGCGAGGACTTCGCCAAGCTGGCGGTCGCCTATTCCAATGGCCAGCAGGCCCTGGAGGGCGGCAGCCTGGGCTGGCTGAAGGGCAGCGAGCTGCCGAGCCTGTTCGCCGAGGTCGCGCCGGGACTGTCCAGGGGGCAGGTGTCCCAGCCGGTGCGCAATTCCAGCGGCTTCCATCTCATCCGCCTCGACGACCGGCGGGGTGGCGAGGCCATCATGGAAGACCAGACCCATGCCCGGCACATCCTGCTGACCACCAACGAGGTGCTGGACGACAGCGCGGTGAAGACGCAGCTCGAGGAGATCCGGGCGCGGATCCTCGGAGGGGAGGACTTCGCCGCCGTGGCCAAGGCCGTCTCCGAGGATCCACAGTCGGCCGTGGATGGCGGCGACCTTGGCTGGGCAGGTCCGGGCAACTTCGTGCCGGCCTTCGAGGAGCAGATGAACCGGCTCGCCATCGACGAGATCAGCCCGCCCTTCCGCACCCAGTTCGGCTGGCACATCCTGCAGGTCCTGGAGCGGCGGACGTACGACGCGACCGCCGACAAGCAGCGCCAGGAAGCCATCCTCGCGATCCGCAACAGCAAGCTCGGCGACGAAGTGGACATCTGGACCCGTCGCCTGCGCGACGAGGCCTTCGTGGACTACCGCCTGTAGCCCGCGCCCGCGGGTTGCCCATGACTGCCCCCATCCCGCGCATCGCGATCACCACCGGCGAGCCGGCGGGCGTCGGCCCGGAACTGATCCTGGAGATCGCCCGGCAACCCTGGCCGGCCGAGCTCGTCGTGCTGGGCGACGCGAGGCTGCTGGCGAGCAGGGCACGGGCCATGGGCCGGCAGGTCGGCATCGCGGAGTTCGTGCCGGGTGCCCCCCCCGCGCAGGCCCGCGCCGGCCGGATCGTGGTCGCCGACGTGCCACTGCCGGTGCCCGTCGTCCCGGGCCGGCTCGATCCCCGCAACGGCCCCTGGGTGCTCGACCTGCTCCGGGAGGCGTGCACCGGTTGCCAGCGCGGCTGGTTCGACGCGATGGTCACGGCCCCCGTCCACAAGGGCGCCATCAACGACGCGGGCGTGCCGTTCACCGGCCACACCGAGTTCCTCGCCCGGCTGACGGGCAGTGAGGTGCCGGTAATGCTGCTGGTCGCCGGCAGCCTCCGGGTCGCCCTGGTCACCACGCACCTGCCGCTGAAGGCCGTACCCGCGGCCATCAGCCGGCAGCGGGTGGAGGTCACGGCTCGAATCCTGGCAGATGGCCTGCAGCGCCGCTTCGGCCTGCCGGCACCCCGCATCGTGGTCCTCGGCCTGAATCCCCACGCGGGCGAATCGGGTCACCTCGGCACCGAGGAGCAGGAGCACATCGGGCCTGCCATCGTGGCCCTTAAGGCGGCCGGCCTCGATGTCACCGGCCCCGTGCCCGCCGATACGGCCTTCATCGAGGCCAACCTGGCCGGCGTTGACGCCGTGCTGGCCATGTACCACGACCAGGGCCTGCCGGTGCTGAAGCACCGGGGCTTCGGCCATGCGGTCAACGTCACCCTGGGCCTGCCGATCATCCGCACGTCGGTGGACCACGGGACCGCGCTCGACCTCGCCGGCACCGGCCGCGCGGATGCCGGCAGCCTGCGCGCCGCCGTGGAACTGGCGATCGGGATGGCCGTGAATTCCGCGCGCCCGGGTTCGTGAGGGCCCGCAAGCACTTCGGCCAGCACTTCCTGGCCGACGGCAACGTCATCCGGAAGATCATCGAGGCCATCGCCCCGCGGCCGGGCGAGCACTTCGTGGAAATCGGCCCGGGCCGGGGCGCGATCACGCTGCCGCTGCTGGCCGCGGGCGTCCGGCTCGACGTGGTCGAGATCGACCGGGACCTTGCCGCGGCGCTGCCAGCGACCGTCGGCACGGCTGCCTGTGCCGTGCACACGGCAGATGCCCTGCGCTTCGACTTCCGGCAGCTGGCGGCGCCGGGCGAACGGCTCAGGCTCGCCGGCAACCTGCCCTACAACATCTCCACGCCGCTGCTGTTCCACCTGCTCGGCCAGGGCCCGCTGTTCAGCGACCTGCACGTCATGCTGCAGAAGGAGGTCGGGGAGCGCATGACGGCGACGCCCGGCGGCCGGACCTACGGGCGGCTCACGATCGCGCTGGCCCTGCGGTGCACGGTCGAGCGGCTGTTCCTCATCCAGCCCGGCAGCTTCCGCCCCCCGCCCCGGGTCGACTCCGTGTTCCTGCGCCTGACGCCCCACGGCACGCCCCTGGCCGGGGACCAGGTTCTCGCTGCGGCGGACCGGCTGGCCACCCAGGCCTTCGGCATGCGCCGCAAGCGCCTCGGCAACGGCCTGCGGGGCCTGCTGTCGCCGGACGAGATCCGGTCGGCCGGCATCGACGACGGCGTGCGGCCCGAGCAGCTGGCGCCGGAGAGCTGGCTGGCGCTGGCCCGCGTGAAGCCGTCCCTTGCCAACGGCTTCGGGGCTCTCCCAGAATGAACGTCACGCCATGAAAACCCCGCCCGACAGGAAGAACATCGAGGTCACGGTCGAGACCCTGTACCTGCCGGACCAGTCGGAGCCGGACGGCGAGCGGTATGTCTTCGCCTACACGGTGACCATCCGCAATACCGGCATGCTGCCGGCCCGGCTCGTCAACCGCCACTGGATCATCACCGATGCCAACGGCAAGGTGCAGGAGGTCCAGGGGGAAGGCGTCGTGGGCGAACAGCCCCACATCAAGCCCGGGCAGCAGCACCGCTACTCCAGCGGCGCAGTGCTGGAGACGCCCGTCGGCACCATGGAGGGCAGCTACGGCATGCGGGCCGACGATGGCACCCAGTTCCGCGCGGAGATCCCGCGTTTCCGCCTGGCGGTGCCCGGCGTCCTGCACTGACAGCCCATGGCGATCTACGCCATCGGTGACGTGCAGGGCTGCTGCGATGAACTCGAGCGGCTGATCGACACCCTGCGCATCGACACGAACCGGGACGAACTCTGGTTCGTCGGTGATCTCGTGAACCGGGGCCCCCGCTCCCTTGACACCCTCCGGCTCGTGCGTTCACTCGGCGCCGCGGCCACCGTGGTGCTCGGCAACCACGACCTGCACCTGATCGCCCTCGCCCAGGGCAACCGCCAGCGGGCGGCCGATGGTGAACTTGCCGAGGTCCTCGCCGCGTCGGACGCCGGCGAACTGGTGGCGTGGCTCAGGCAGCAGCCCCTCGCCCACTATCGCCCCGAGCTCAACACACTGATGGTGCATGCCGGGGTGCCGCCCCAGTGGGACCCGCTGCTCACCATCAAGCTGGCCCGGGAGGTGGAGCAGGCCCTGCGGGGCCGGCAGTGCGCGGAGTACCTGCGCGACCTCTACGGGGAACAGCCGGATCGGTGGTCCCCCTCCCTCGCGGGCCAGGACCGCCTGCGCTTCATCACGAACTGCCTCACCCGGATCCGTTACTGCGGGATCGATGGCACGCTGGACCTCAGGGAGCATGGCCCGCCGGGCAGCCAGCCCGGTCACCTGCGCCCCTGGTTCGAGCTTCCCGGGCGGCAGACTGCGATGGTGCGCATCGTGTTCGGCCACTGGGCCTCGCTGGGCCTCGTCCAGCGGGACAACCTGCTCGGCATCGACACGGGATGCGTCTGGGGCCGGCGCCTGACCGCGGTACGGCTGGACGGACCCTCGCGCACCTTCAGCGTACCCTGCACATCACCACCGGCCGGCTAGGCGCGCAAGCGGTGGTCCGCGGCCGTTGGTATTCTGGCCGCATGAAATCCCTCTCCCTCCTGCTGGCTGCGACGCTCGCCCTCCCGGCCTGCGGCCCTGGTGCCCCCCCGCCCCTGCCGGCGCCCGAAGTGACGGTCGCCCGTCCCCTGGTACGTCAGATCACCGACTGGGACGAGTACACCGGGCGGCTGGCCGCCGTGGAGTCCGTCGAGCTCCGGGCCCGGGTCAGTGGCTACCTGCAGTCGGTCCATTTCCAGGACGGCAGCCTCGTGAAGCAGGGCGACCTGCTGTTCGTCATCGACCCACGCCCCTACCAGGCGGCGCTGGACGAGGCCCGGGCGGTGCTCACCCGCGCCCGCGTGCGGCTCGAGCTCGCCGTCAACGACCTCGACCGGGCCCAGCGGCTGTTCGCCGCCCGGGCGATCTCCGAGGAGGAGCTCGACGCCCGCACGAAGGAGAAGCGCGAGGCAGACGCCGCGCTGGAGGCTGCCCAGGCCGCGGAAAAGGCGGCGGCACTCAGCCTGGAGTTCACCCGGATCAAGGCGCCCATCAGCGGCCGGATCGGGCGGCGGCTGGTGACCGTCGGCAACCTGGTCTCGGGCGAGGGTCGTGAATCCACGCTGCTCACCACGCTCGTGTCAGTGGATCCGATCCACGTGTACTTCACCGCGGACGAGCGTTCCTTCCTGCGCTACACGCGACTCGCCGAGCAGGGCATCCGGCCGAGCTCCCGGACCACGGCGAACCCCGTCCGGCTGCAGCTCGCCGACGAGACCGGCTTTCCCCACGTGGGCGTCATGGACTTCGTGGACAACGTGGTGGACCAGGCCACCGGCACGATGCAGGGCCGGGCGGTCTTCCCGAATCCGCGTGGCGATTTGACCCCCGGCCTGTTCGGGCGCGTCCAGCTGCTGGGCGAGGGTCCCTACGAGGCCCTGGTCGTCCCCGACGCGGCGATCGGCACGGACCAGGCCCAGCGGCTGGTGTACGTCGTGGGCGATGATGGCATCGTGAAGCCCCGCCCGGTGACGCTCGGCCGCGCCCTCGGCGCCCTCCGGGTCGTACGGGACGGCCTCTCGCCCGCCGACCGGGTGGTGATCAACGGGATCCTCCGTGTCCGGCCGGGCAGCAAGGTGACACCCGTCGACGGCACGATCCCCGAGCCCGCCGACGGGGCGGCGGCTGCCGTCAGCCGATGAACTTCAGCCATTTCTTCATCGACCGGCCGCGGTTCGCGGCGGTCGTCTCGATCCTCATCACGATCATCGGGGCCATCGCCTACGTCGGCCTGCCGGTCACCCAGTACCCCGACGTGGTGCCACCGACCATCGTCGTCACCGCGAGCTACCCGGGGGCCACGCCGGAGGTCATCGCCGAGACGGTCGCGGCGCCGCTCGAGCAGGAGATCAACGGCGTAGAGAACATGCTCTACCTCACCTCGTCCTCGACCAGCGACGGGGTCATGACGCTCACCATCACCTTCGCCCTGGGAACCAACCTGGACGCTGCCCAGGTGCTGGTGCAGAACCGGGTGGCCATTGCGGAACCGCGGCTGCCGGAGGAAGTCCGTCGCATCGGGGTCGTGACGGTCAAGAGCTCGCCGGACCTCATGATCGTCGTGCACCTCGAGTCGCCCGACGACAGCCTGGACCAGCTCTACATCTCGAACTATGCCTTGCTGCGCATCAAGGACGTCCTCGCCCGCATCGATGGCGTCGGGCAGATCAACGTCGTTGGCGCGCGGGAGTACAGCATGCGGGTCTGGCTCGACCCGGACCGCATGGCAGGCCTCAACATCACGGCAGACGACGTCGTGGCGGCGCTCCGGGGCCAGAACGTGCAGGTGGCGAGCGGTGCCCTCGGCCAGCCGCCGTCCCCCGGCGGCAACCAGTTCCAGCTGACCGTGAGCAGCCAGGGCCGGCTCATGGACGTGGACGAGTTCGGGAAGGTCATCGTCAAGACGGGGGCCGACGGCCGCCTGACACGGGTGGCGGACATCGCACGGGTGGAGCTGGGCGCCCGTGACTACATCACCAACAGTCTCCTGGACGGCCGGCCGGCAGTGGCCCTGGTCATGTTCCAGCGACCCGGCAGCAATGCACTGGAGACGGCGGAGGAAGTGAAGCGGACGATGGCGCGCCTCGCGCCGGATTTCCCGCAGGGGCTCGCCTACCGCATCGTCTACAACCCCACGGAATTCATCGCCCAGTCCGTCGAGGCGGTCTACGTCACGCTGTTCGAGGCCACCGCCCTCGTGATCATCGTGATCCTGCTGTTCCTGCAGAACTGGCGGGCGGCGATCATCCCCGTCATCGCCATCCCGGTGTCTCTGATCGGCACCTTCGGCGTCATGGCAGCGCTCGGGTTCTCCCTGAACAACCTGACGCTGTTCGGCCTGGTGCTCGCCATCGGCATCGTCGTGGACGACGCCATCGTCGTGGTGGAGAACATCGAGCGGAACCTCGAGAAGGGCCTGACCGCCCGGGACGCTTCCCGCCAGACCATGACCGAGGTCGGCACCGCTCTGGTGTCCATTGCACTCGTGCTCGTGGCCGTGTTCCTGCCGACCGCGTTCCTGGGCGGCATCACCGGGCAGTTCTTCCAGCAGTTCGCCGTCACGATCGCGACCGCGACCATCATCTCGGCCCTCAACTCGCTCACCCTGAGCCCGGCGCTCGGCGCCATCCTCCTCCGGCGCCACGATGCGCCCCCGGACCGACTGGACCGGGGCGTCGACTGGCTGCTGGGCGGTGTCTTCCGCGCCTTCAACCGGGGCTTCGAGCGCCTTCGGGATGCCTATGGGCGCTCCGTGTGCCGGATCGTCCGGCGTCCGGGTCTGGCGATCGGCGCCTTCGGCGCCATGCTGGCCCTGACGGTGGCCGGCCTCCTGGTCGCGCCGACCGGCTTCATTCCCCAGCAGGACCAGGGCTACCTGATCACGATCGTGGAATTGCCGAAGGGGTCGTCACTGGAACGGACCACCGCGGTCGTGCAGGAAGCCACCCGCATTGCGCTCGAGACGCCCGGCGTCGAGCGGGTGGTCGCCTTCGCGGGCCTGTCGGTGGTCACCAACTCCAACGCCAGCCACTCCGGCACCGTCTTCGCGGGGCTCAGGGACTTCGCCGACCGGGGCCGCGGCCAGTCGGCGCCGGAAATCGCCGACCGGCTCAATGCCGCGTTCAGCGGGATCCAGGAGGGCAGCCTGTTCGTCGTGGCACCACCGCCCGTGCGCGGCATCGGCAGCGGCGGAGACTTCAAGCTGATGGTGCAGGACCGGAGCGGCCAGGGACTGAAGTCCCTGGAGGCGGCCGCCTGGGAGCTGGTGGGGGCACTGGGCCAGTCACCGGACATCGCACGGCCCTTCAGCACCTTCACGACCACGGCGCCGCGGATCCAGCTGGACATCGACCGCACGAGGGCCGAGATGCTCGACGTGCCGGTCGAGAACATCTTCGCCACGCTGCAGATCTACCTCGGTTCCTCCTACGTGAATGACTTCACACTCTTCGGGCGCAACTACCGGGTGACTGCCCAGGCGGACGCGCCGTTCCGGCTGGCACCAGACGACATCGCCCGCCTCCGCACCCGCAACGCCGACGGCGGTACGGTGCCCCTCGGCTCCGTGGTGGCGCTCCGGGAGACCTCGGGACCCGACCGGGTGGTGCGCCACAACCTCTACCCCACCGCGGAGGTCCAGGTCGGTACGCCGCCGGGCGCCAGCACGGGAGAAACGCTGGCCAGCGCGGCGCGGGTCGCCGAGGCGACCCTGCCGCCCGGTATCGGGTACGAGTGGACGGAGCTCGCCTACCAGCAGACCGAGACCACCAGCCTGGGCCTGCTCATGTTCCCGCTGAGCGTGCTGTTCGTCTTCCTCGTGCTCACCGCCCAGTACGAGAGCTGGACGCTGCCGCTCGCCATCGTGCTGATCGTGCCCCTGTGCCTGCTGTTCGCCATCGCGGCGCTTCTCGCCCGGGGCCTCGACATCAACATCCTCGCGCAGATCGGCTTCGTGGTGCTGATCGGCCTGGCGAGCAAGAACGCCATCCTCATCGTGGAGTTCGCCCGCGAGGAAGAAGCCCGTGGCAAGGACCGCTTCACCGCGGCCACGGATGCCTCCCAGCTCCGCCTCCGGCCGATCCTCATGACCTCCTTCGCGTTCATTGCCGGCGTGGTGCCGCTGATGTTCGCCTCGGGCGCCGGCGCCGAGATGCGCCAGGGCCTCGGCACGGTCGTGTTCGGCGGCATGCTGGGCGTGACCCTGATCGGGCTGTTGCTGACGCCGGTGTTCTATACGGTCATCCGGGGCTGGGTCACGAGGCCCGCGGGGACTCCGCCGTGACCCGGGCATTGCTGCTGGTGGCCCTGGCCGCGGCACTCATGGCCGGCTGCGCGGCGGGTCCGGATTATCGTCGGCCGGAGGCGGTCGCGCCGCCGGCCTTCGTCGCGGCCGACGGCCCGGGACTCGCCAGCGGCGTGCCCGATCCGGCCTGGTGGCAGGGCTTCGATGACCCGGTGCTGGCGGTCCTCGTCGAGCGCGCCGCAGCCGCGAACTACGACGTGCGCATCGCCACCGCGAACCTGCGCGCCTCCCGGGCCCTGCTCCGCGGCGGCCGCCTGGAGTTCCTGCCCATCATCACGGCCCAGGGCAGCGTCACCCGGGAGAAGCAGAGCTCCGCCGTGGGCCTGCCCTTCGTCCTGGAGGACGACTACTACGACGCAGGCTTCGATGCCACCTGGGAGATCGACGTCTTCGGACGGGTCCGCCGCTCCGTCGAGGCACTGGAGGCCGACTACGAGTCGGAACAGGCCCTGTACCGGGAGACGCTCCGCAGCGTCATCGCCGAGGTCGCCCGCACCTACGTCGAGCTGCGGGGCTGGCAGTACCGGCTCGAGGTGGCGCGCCGGAACACCCGTAACCAGGAGGAGACCTACGCCCTGACCCTGGCCCTCCTGGAGGGCGGCCGTGGCACGGACCTCGACATCGCGCGGGCACTGGCCCAGCTCGAGTCGACGCGCGCGAGCATGGGGCCGCTGCAGGCGTCCGAGGGCGAGGCACTCAGCCGGCTCGCGGTCCTTGCCGGCGGCCCGCCCGACGACATCCGGGCGTTGCTCCGGGCCACCACCGCGCTGCCCCGGCCGCCGGAGTTCGTCACGGTGCCGGCTTCGAGCTGGTGCGCGCGCGGGGGGCCTTCCTCCTGCGGCGCCGGCCGGACATCCGCGCGGCCGAGCGGCAGCTGGCAGCCGCCACCGCTCGCACCGGCGTGGCCGTGGCCGACTATTTCCCCCGCGTCACGCTCACCGGTTCCGCCGGCTGGCGCGGGACGTCGCTGTCGGACCTCGGCGACACGGCCGCCGAGCGCTACGTCTTCGGGCCGACGATCAGCTGGGCCGCGCTGGACATGGGCCGGGTGCGCGCCCGGGTGCAGGCCAGCGACGCCCGCACCGAGGCCGCGCTCGCCCGCTGGGAACAGTCCGTGCTGGGCGCCCTGGAGGAAACCGAGGCGGCCCTCAACCGCTATTCACGGGCCCTCGAGTCCGCGGCGCGCCTCGGCATCGCGGCCGACGCCAGCAGCCGCGCAGCCGAACTCGCCCGCCTGCGCTACCGGAACGGGGCGGACAGCTTCCTGACGGTGCTGGATGCGGAGCGTCGGCAGCTGGAGGCCGAGGACCGCCGGGCCACGGCCGAGACCGACGCCTCGCTGGCGGCGGTGGCCGTCTACAAGGCCCTGGGCGGCGGCTGGGAAACCTTCGCGCCCTAGCGGGCGCGCCGCCGGGCCACGGCGACCAGGCCGAGGGCGGAGCCGAACAGCCAGGCGGCGGCCGGGACGGGAACGACGGCCATCGCGGGGGAAACGGTGATGTCCCGGATCTTGTAGGCCTCGCACTCGCTGTTCGAGGTCACATCAGCGTTCTTGCAGCTCCGATTGGTGTAGTCGCCGGACAGCAGCAGTACGTTGCCCGTGCCGGTCAGCGCGTGGGTGATGGGATTGAAGCTCGACGTGGCGAATACCTGGGTCTCGGTGAAGCCCGGCATGTTCCCCAAGGTATCGAAGGTCTGGGTGGCCAAGTTGGCCAGGTTGGCGGTGCTGCCGACCCAGTAGGTGATGTCCCGGTCGTTCGGGTCATCGCCCGAGCTGTTGTAGGGGTCCACCGTGATGCTCTGGAAGTTCACGGTCTGGCTGAAGACGAACACCAGCAGGTCGTCCCGGCTCACGGTGTCCACCTCGTGCTCGGTGTCCGAACATGTGGAGCTGGCGAGGCCCTCGTTCCGGTTGCACACGCCGAGGCCCGTGGACCAGCGGTAGATCTGCGCGGTCTGGAAGAGGTACCAGCCCGAAGCGGCGGGTGACTCGGCGCCCGTCTCGGCCCAGGCGGAGGCCGTGACACTGATGCCGCCATTCGAGAAAGTGAGCGAATTGCCCCAGGTGCCGGAATTCGCCGGGCCGCTCAGGAAACTCAAGGTGACGGCCGCAGCAGGCAGGCTCGCGAAGAGCGCTACGGTGGCAAGACCCAGTGCGGTGAGACGTACTCGTGCATTGAAACGCATGCTGGCAATCCCCTGCGGATGTCTGCGTCCGGCTAAAGCAGCCGCTTGCTTTTGCCAACGCTGCACCATGGCGCAGCGGTCCGCAAGCCGCGCGGACCAGCGGCCTCCGGCCCTGGCGCTGACGGTGAGTGCAACACCTTGACGGGAAAAGATGAACAGCCGGGCCAAGCCGCCGGCGCGGCCAGAGCATTATGTCAAGGCGACGAGTACCGACTGCGCTCACACCGCGACGGCCGCGCGGATGTGCGGGTGCGACTCGTAGCCCACGATGGCGATGTCGTCGTAAGCGTAATCGAAGAGGGAAGGCGGCCGCCGCCTGAGCTCGAGGCGCGGGAGCGGCAGTGGCGTGCGGCCGAGCTGCAGCTCGGCCTGCTCCAGGTGATTGAGGTAGAGGTGGCAGTCGCCACCCGTCCAGACGAAGTCGCCAGGCTCGAGGCCTGCCTGGTGCGCGACGAGATGGGTCAGCAGCGCGTAGGACGCGATGTTGAAGGGCACGCCGAGGAAGATGTCCGCGCTGCGCTGGTACAGCTGGCAGGACAGGCGGCCATCCGCGACCCAGAACTGGAACAGCGCATGGCAGGGTGCCAGCGCCATCTTCGGGATCTCGGCCACGTTCCAGGCGCTGACAATGATGCGGCGGGAGTCCGGGTCGCGACGAATGAGCTCCAGCGCATTCCGGATCTGGTCGATGTGGGTGCCGTCGGGTGCCGGCCAGGAGCGCCACTGGGCGCCGTACACGGGCCCGAGGTCGCCGTTGGCATCCGCCCACTCGTCCCAGATGGTGACGTTGTTCTCGCGCAGGTAGCGGACGTTGGTCTCGCCCTTCAGGAACCAGAGCAGCTCGTGGATGATCGAGCGGAGGTGCAGCTTCTTGGTGGTGACCAGGGGAAAGCCTGCCGAAAGGTCGAAGCGCATCTGGTGACCGAAGACCGACAGCGTTCCCGTGCCGGTGCGGTCGTCCTTGCGGGTGCCATTCGCCCGCACGTGCCGGAGGAGGTCGAGGTACGCCTGCATGCGGCGCCTCAGCCCCGCTGGGCGGCCGGCACGGGCTGGCGCGAGGCCAGCCACCAGAGCCAGAGGCCGGTGACGAGCATGGGCACCGTGAGGACCTGCCCCATGGTCAGCCAGCCGAAGGCCAGGTAGCCGATGTGGGCATCGGGCAGCCGGACGAACTCCACCGCGAAGCGGAAGACGCCATAGCCGATCAGGAACAGCGCCGAGACCGACATCACCGGCCGGGGGCGCGCGGAGTAGGTCCAGAGGACCAGGAACAGCAGGAGGCCCTCGAGCCCGGCCTGGTAGAGCTGGGACGGGTGGCGCGCCTCCCCCTCCACGATGAAGGCCCAGGGCACCGACGCCGGGGCGCCCCAGAGTTCCCCGTTGATGAAGTTGCCGATCCGCCCGGCGCCTAGGCCGATGGGCACCAGGGGCGCGACGAAGTCCGTGAGCTGGAAGAAGCCCCGGCCGATACGCCGGGCATAGAGCGCCATGGCGGCCAGGACGCCGAGGAAGCCGCCGTGGAAGGACATGCCACCTTCCCAGATGCGCAGGATGCTGAGCGGGTTGTCGCGCAGCTGGTCGAAGCCGTAGAACAGCATGTAGCCCAGCCGTCCGCCCAGGATGATGCCGAGGGCGCCGTAGAAAATCAGGTCGTCCACCTGCAGCGGGGTGACGGGTGAGTCCGGGCGCGCGGCGCGCCGCCGGCCCAGGTACCAGGCCGCGGCGAAGCCCACCAGGTAGGTGATGCCGTACCAGCGCACGGCGAGGGGGCCCACCTGGAGGGCAACCGGATCGAACTCGGGATACACGAACATGGGCGGCCTATGGTACTAGACTGCGCCCCGATGCAAGGACCCGGCGAACCACTGCCCGTTGCCGCTGCCCTGCCCGCGCTCCGGGCAGCGCTCGCTGCCGGCCGGCGTGCCGTGCTCGAGGCGCCGCCAGGTGCGGGCAAGAGCACGGTCGTGCCGCTGGCCCTGCTCGAGGAGTCCTGGCTCGCGGGCCGGCGCATCCTGCTGCTGGAACCCCGTCGACTGGCGGCCCGGGCCGTCGCCACGCGCATGGCGGGCCAGCTCGGCGAAGCACCCGGTGGCACGGTGGGCTACCGGATGCGCCTCGACACGCGGGTCGGCCCCCGCACGCGCCTCGAGGTGGTGACCGAGGGCATCCTCACCCGGCAGCTGCAGCGCGATCCGTCCCTCGAGGGCGTCGGCCTCGTCATCTTCGACGAGTTCCACGAGCGCAGCCTGCAGGCGGACACGGGCCTCGCCTTTGCGCTGGACGCCCAGCGCCACCTGACCCCGGAGCTGCGCATCCTGGTGATGTCGGCGACGCTCGACAGCGCCGCGCTCGCCCGGCTGCTCGGGGACGCGCCGGTGGTTTCGGCGCCAGGACTCTCCTTCCCCGTGGAGACCCGCTACGCGGAGCGGGCCTCCACCGAACCGGTCGACCGCCGGGCCGTGGCGGCCGTTCGCCGGGCGCTGCGGGACGAGCCCGGTGACATCCTGGTGTTCCTGCCGGGCGCCGGCGAGATCCGGCGGGCCGAGCGGCTGCTGGCCGAGGGCGGCCTCCCGCCCCAGGTCGAGCTACGGCCGCTCTTCGGCGACCTCGCCCGCGAAGCCCAGGACCTCGCGATCCAGCCGGCACGGCCCGGGTGGCGGAAGGTCGTGCTGGCCACGAACATCGCCGAGACCAGCCTCACCATCGAGGGCATCCGGGTGGTCGTGGACGGCGGCCTCGAGCGCCGGGCGCGCTTCGACCCGCAGAGCGGGCTCGGCCGGCTGGAGACGGGCCGGATCTCCCAGGCCTCGGCGGACCAGCGCCGGGGCCGGGCGGGGCGGCTCGCGCCGGGCGCCTGCTACCGGCTGTGGACCCCGGCGGAACACCGGGCACTGCTCCCCTTCACGCCGCCGGAGATCGAGGTTGCCGATCTCGCGCCCCTCGCACTGGAGCTCGCCTGCTGGGGTGCGCGGGACGCGGACACGCTGGCGTGGCTGACGCCCCCGCCGGCGGGCGCACTGGCCCAGGCCCGCGAACTGCTCACCGCCCTCGGCGCGCTCACCGCCGCGGGCACCATCACCGCCCACGGCAGGGAGCTCGCCGGGCTGCCGGCCCATCCGCGCCTGGCCCACCTGATGCTCTCCGCCCGGGAGGCCGGCACCGGCGGCACCGGGTGCGCGCTGGCAGCAGTGCTCGGCGAGCGGGACCTCCTGCGGGGCCACCCCGGCGACCGGGACCACGACCTGCGGACCCGGCTCGAGCTGCTCGCCCGGGATCCCGCCGTGGCCGGCCGGGACGACGTGGATCGCCAGTCACTCCAGCGTGCGCAGCGCTCCGCCGGGGCCTTTGCCCAGCAGCTCGGCCTGGGCGCCGCCGCGCGCCGCATCGACGTGGCCGACACGGGCTGGCTGCTCGCGCTCGGCTGGCCCGACCGGATCGCCCGCGCCCGGGACGGCGCCTCGGGCCGCTACCTGCTGAGCAGCGGCCGGGGCGCCTTCTTCGCCAACCCCGATGCCCTGGCCCGCGCCGACTTCCTCGTGATTCCCGAACTGGAAGGCAGCGACAAGGAAGCGCGCATCAGGCTCGCGGCCCCGGTAAAGGCCGCGGAGCTCACGGCCCATCTCGGCGCCCTGATCGAGGCCGTGGCCGAGGTCCGGTGGGACAGCCGGGAGCGCGCGGTGATGGCGCGCCGCCAGCGACGCCTCGGCGCCCTGGTGCTGGACGACGAACCGCTGCGCGATGCGGAGCCCCAGGAGGTCACGGCGGCGCTGCTCACCGGCATCCGGGAGCTGGGACTCACCGCATTGCCCTGGACGCCGGAACTCCGCCAGTGGCAGGCCCGGGTGTTGCTGTGCCGGGAAGCGGTGCCGGATGCCGCGGAGCCCTGGCCCGACGTCAGCGACGGGGCGCTGCTCGCCACGCTGGAGGACTGGCTGGCTCCCTGGCTCGCCGGCATCACTCGGGCGGCGCACTTTCCCCGCATCGACCTCGCGGGTGCGCTCCACGCGCACCTCGCCTGGCCTGGGCGCCAGCGCCTCGACGAACTGGCGCCGACCCACTGCCAGGTGCCGAGCGGGTCCCGGGTGCCGATCGATTACCTGGACGGCCCGGTGCCGAGCGTGTCGGTGCGGCTCCAGGAGGTGTTCGGGCTCACCGCGACGCCCCGCGTGGCGGGCGGCCGGCTGCCCCTGCTGATGAAGCTGCTCTCCCCCGCGCGCCGACCCGTGCAGGTCACCCGGGACCTCGCCAGCTTCTGGCAGACGGCGTACCACGAGGTCCGCCGGGAGCTGAAAGGCCGCTACCCGCGCCACTACTGGCCGGACGACCCGCTGCAGGCGGAACCCACGCGGCGCGTCAAGCCACGGGGCTGAGCGCTGGTGTAGAGTCGGGCGACCATGAACCTGCGGGACGAGGTGGAGGCCCTGCTGCCGAACTGGCGGACCTGGTATCCGAGCCTGTTCGACGCGGCCGTGGATCTCGGCATCCTCCGGGCCCGGGTCTGTGACCCCTCGTCCCTGCTGCTGCAGCGCCGTCACGAGGGTATCCGCCAGCAGGCCGAGCAGGCCCACCGCGAGAAGTGGAACGCCGAAGGCGACCCGGAAGACTGACGAGCACCTGTAGGAGCGCCTTCAGGCGCGATCCCGCTTCTCGATCACATATATGAGCATCACCACCCCCTCCGGCCCGAGCTCCTCGCCGGCACAGTGCAGCCCCGCCTTCTCCAGCACCCGCACCGAGGCCCCGTTGTCCGGGTGCACCAGGGCCACGAGCCGCCGCAGGCCGAAGGCCCGCCAGGCGTGGTCCACCAGTGCCGGCACGAGCTCGCTGGCGAGGCCCCGGCCCCACAGGTCGGGCCGCAGCGCATAGATCAGCTCCGGGTCGGCCCGCCGCCGGGCGCTGACGATCCCGCCATAGCCGACGACGCCGGGGCTGGCGGCCAGTTCGAGCGCCCAGGCCCCGCGGCCATGGGACGCGTAGTCCACCAGCGACTCGTCGATCCACTCTGCGCAACGCCGGCGGCTGAGGACCATGCCGTCGCCCACGTAGCGCATGGTTCGCCGGTCACCGCAGATCGCATGCAATGCGTCGACGTCCGCTGTGGTGAATTGACGCACGCGCAGGCAATTCGTGTGCAGGATGACGTTCATGGGTTGAGCCGCCGAAGGCGTGATTGCTAGATTGTGGCGCCCGCCAGAGGAGCCGTCGAATGCCCCGTGATGTCCTGCCCCGCCAGGCTGCCTGGCCCGGCCTGCTGCTGCTCCTCGCCGCGCCGCTCGCGGACGCGGCGGCGCCCGCCATCACCTTCGACGGGACCTACACCGGCGACCTGATCCGGAACCTGGACGGCGGGGTGAAGACCGGCGGCACCTACCTGGACAACCTGGACCTGCAGATCAATGCGGAGCGCGGCAGCATTTTCGGCATTCCCGGGCTGTCGGGCCTCCTCTACGGGCTCTACAACAATGCCAACGAGTTCAGCGGGGAGTACGTGGGTGATGCCCACGTCGTGAGCAATATCGACGCGGGGCAGGCCTGGCGGATCTTCGAGGCGTGGCTCGACTGGGCACCGCGCGACGAGGGCGACTTCTCCATCCGCGCCGGACTCTACGACCTGAATTCCGAGTTCGACAGCCACGAGACCGGCGGCCTCTTCATCAACTCCGCCCACGGCATCGGCACCGACTTCAGCCAGTCGGGACTGAACGGGCCTTCGATCTTCCCCGTGACCTCGCTCGCGCTCCGCGTCCGCACGGGCTGGGGCGATGGCGGCTATGGCCAGTTCGCCGTGCTGGACGGCGTGCCCGGCGACCCGGACGACTCCAAGAGCAACCGCATCGACCTGTCCGGGGACGACGGCGCGCTCATCGTCGCGGAGGTGGGCTGGGCCGGTGGTGACTGGCGCAAGCTGGCGCTCGGCGCCTGGGTCTACACCGCCGACTTCGAGCGCCTCACCGACCCGGGTGGCGCGGAGGACGACGGCAACGAGGGCTGGTATGCGATCGCGGACCGTACGGTCTGGCGGGGCGATGCCGCGACGGTGGCCGCCTTCCTCCGGATCGGCCAGGCCGAGGAGAAGTACAACCCCTACGACGGCTACGTGGGCTTCGGCACCACGGTCGCCGGCTTCCTGGCCAGCCGGCCGGAAGACGAGCTGGGCCTCGCGGTGGCGATCGGCCTTGCCGGTGACGAGTTCGAGGCCAGCCGGGCGCTGGACGGCCTCGGGACCGACAGCCACGAGACCACGCTGGAACTGACCTGGCGCGCGCCGGTGACGGACTGGCTGGTGCTGCAGCCGGACGTCCAGTACATCGTCAACCCGGGCAACGACCCGGACCTGGACAACGCGCTGGTCGTGGCCCTCCGCTTCGAACTCAGCTACTCCCGGCTGCTCGCGGGCGGCGACTGAGCCGCCCCCGAGCGCGCCGGGTCAGGGCTTGCGGAACCGCAGGATGAAGCGGTCCGTGTTCCCGGTGACCGACTTGCGGCCCACCTCGTAGCGGAGCTCGTCATCCGGCGTGTAGTGCAGGCTGGAGAAGTCGTCGAGCACGAAGCCCGCCGCCTGTACCTCCTTGATCACCAGCACGGGGTCCATGCGCCGCCAGCTTTCGGCCGTGTCCGGTTCATTGTGACGCCGCGTGTGGTCGAGGATGGAGTAGAGGCCGCCCTTCTTCACGGCCGCGAACACGGCATTGTTGAGGTTCGCGCGGGCCTCCGGCGTCATGTTGTGGTAGTTGCGGAAGGTGACGACGAGGTCGACGTCCTTGACGCCGAGCGAGAACGGCCCCATCTCGAACAGGCCCATCTTGCCCGCCGCGGGCTTCAGGGCCGCATCCGCCGGGGCGACCTTCACCTTCTGCAGCGATGGTGTGGACTTCAGCACCGGCTCGAGGCGCGTGGTGCCAATGGCGACGTGCAACTCACCCTTGTCCGCGAGCACGGGCCCCAGGATCTTCGTGAAATACCCCCCGGCCGGCAACAGCTCGACGACCCGCTGGTCGTCCTTCAGCCCCATGAACTCCAGCGTCTTGCGCGGCTTGCGCTCCGCATCCCGGGCCTTCTCCTCGGGCGTCCGGATGTCGGCCTTCATCGCCGCCTCGATCTTCTCGCCGAGGGGCGACAGTTTCTCGGGCATGAACTGGGCGGTGGCGGGCGCGGCGAAGGCGACGAGGGCCAGGGACAGGACAGCGTTACGCATGGCGGCTCCGGTGGGTGACCGATGGAAGCCCGCAGTATAGGCCAGGCCGGGCGTGGTCTCCCCCGGAAAGGAAGGGCCGGGCCTGTCCAGGCCCGGCCCCCTTTAGATTGACACGAGGCTAGTCGCAGTAATTGGCGTCCAGCGGATCCAGGCCGTCGATCCAGGCGCCGATCGCATCCCGCTCCGACTGGGCCAGCAGGCCACCAATGGGCGGCATGGGGCGGGCCGTGTCGTTGATCCGCTGCCACAGGGTGCTGGTCTCCTTCACGCCGGGCGTGACGACCGGGCCACGGAAACTCCCGGTCCGCAGGTTGTCGCAGGTCGTGAGACTGAGCCGCGCCGCTGCACCGTGGCATCCCGTGCAGGTGCGGCTGAGGACCGGCTGCACGTCGCAGGCATAGGTGATGCCGCCACCCGACGACGTCACCGAGACGGCCACCGTGGCCGAGGTCACTGCGCCCCGGTCGTCCACTACCTCGACCGAGGCAGTGTAGTTGCCATCGCACGTGTAGACGTGGGTCGGGTTGGGATCGTTGCTGGTGCTGCCATCCCCGAAGTTCCACAGCGTGTAGGTGATGCTCCCGTCCGGGTCCACGGCGTTGCTGGTGAACGCGACCGATACGGGCTCAACGCCCGCGGCCGGCGCGGCCACCGGGGCGACGGTGGGCGCCAGGTTCGGACTCAGCTTGTCGTCGATCGTCCGGGCCAGGACGCCGTTGATGGCCTGCAGGCGCTGGCGCTGCGCAGCGCTCTTCACCTGTCGCCCGATGGCATCGTCGAAGAGGCCGGTGAGCGTGGCGGCCACCGGCAGGTTCCTGAGCCGGGGATCCCCGCCGCCGACGGTCTGGGAGATCAGGTACAGCCAACCCTCGAGCAGCACCCGGCTGACCTTGCCGAGGCGCAGGGCGGAATTCGGGGTGTCCGCCAGGACGTTCTTCAGGCCCTTCACCTGGGGCAGCAGACCCGGGGTGTAGACCTCCACAGTCCGCAGCAGGACGGCACCCGGCGAGACGAAGCCGCCGGAGATCATGACCCGGCCGTCGTCGAGCAGCAGGCCACTGAACTCGTCCCGCCCCGACGACATGATGCCGGACAGCTTCCAGGAACTCGTGGCCGGGTCGAACACCTCGGACGTGGGCTGGAAGATGCTCGGGAAATTCGGGCTGGTGGTCACGCCGCCAGCGATCAGCAGCGTCCCGTCCAGCAGGCCCTGGGCGCCGATGTCGATGCGCTGCTTGAACATGGGCGCAACCGGCGTGAAGGTCCGCGTGACCGGATCGTAGATCTCGCTCTCGTCCGTGATGCGGCCGCCTGCCGACGTGTGCGTTTCGTTGTAGTAGGAACTCCCCTGCACCACGCGGCCATCCCGGAGCTTGCCGGGCAGCTGGGCCAGGTGGGAGAAGTTCATGGGCCCGACGGCGGTGAAGCTGTTGTCGGCGGGGTCGAAGACCTCCGCCGTATTGGTCGGGAACAGGGTGCCCGTGCCGGTGGAACCGCCGGAGATCAGCACCGTGCCGTCGTCCAGCAGGATCGCGCTGTGGGCGGACCGGGGCGCCAGCATGTTGCCGATGACCGTGAACAGGCCGGTGGCCGGGTCGAACAGCTCGACGGACTGGATGGGCTGGGAGGTCGTGGTGCTGACGCCGTTGCCTCCACCCACGATCAGGACCTTGCCGTTCGGCAGTAGCGTCGCCGTATGGCTGCGGCGGGCGACGCTCATGGGACCGGCCGTTTCCGTCCACTCGTTGGTGAGCGGGTCGTAGATCTCCGCCGTCGCCAGCACGATGCCGGTGGCAGCCGTGGACCCGGTTCGCCGGTCACCAGCACACGACCGTCGGCGAGCGTCGTGGCCGTGTGGGACCAGCGCCGGATGGTCATGGGACCGACAGGCGTCACCGAGTTGTCCCCGGGATTGAAGGCGTCCACCGAATTGGTGATCACCGATACGGGCGCGTTCTGGACCTGGCCGCCCGTCAGCAGCACCCGCCCGTCGGCGAGCTTGGCGGTGCGATGGATGAAGCGCGGCACCGTCATGTTCAATCCGCGGGTGAAGTCACCGACCTCGCAGCTGGCCGGCCCGATTGCCTCGAGCACCTCGGGCGGGGGCGAGTTGGGTATGCCGGCGTGGCAGCTGATGCACGAGGCAGGCGCCCGGCACTCGGCCAGCGCTGCGTTACCGATCGGCAGCAGGGCGACGGCCGCTGCGGCCAGGATTGAGGTGCGGAGCGATGCTTGCATGGTGGTTCCCCCGTGACGGCAATGGGATAAGGTCATATCCACATGACCTTTCGTTTAATCGAGAGCGGCGCAAGAGGTCAATGGGTGCCGGCGACCGCCGGGTGAGCCGACGACAGCGATCCGCCTTCGACGATGTTGATCCTCCGGCAGTTTCGCCGGATGCGCGACGCTCAGGGCGCCGGGTCCGCAGGCGGTGCGTGGGCCGCGATCGCGGCTGTATTGAGAACTATTCGCGCATCCTTGCGCAAACCGTCGCGCACTCCCGCCCAGGCCGCCTGGCGCCGGGCATCCGCAAGCGACGCGCGAATGCCATCGCTCACCTCGGCGAGGGGGCGCTCTGCCCCGGGCTCGCGGGACTCGGCGCGCACTACCGCGTAGCCCGCGGGGACGTCGAGGACCTCACTGACTTCGCCCGGGCCGAGAGCCAGGGCGATGCTGCCCACCGGGCCCGGCGCGGTCCCTGCCTGCAACCAGACCTGGTCGACCGCAAGGCCGGTCTCCTCGGTCCGCGCCAGCAGCCCGCTGAACGGAACGCCGGCCTCGAGGTCAACCCGCGCCCGTTCCGCCCCGTCGCGCGACGCCACCCTCACGCGGGTCACGAGTACCCGCGCCGGAACCCGGAATTCGTCCCTGTGCGCGGCGTAGTGAACCGCGATCTCGTCGGGCGTCGGCGCCGGTACGCGACCCAGCTCCCGGACGAGCCAGTCCTCTGCCGGGAGTCCCGCGGCCTTCGCAGCCTCCGCCTGCAGGTGACGATCGACGAGGGATTCGACGAGTTCGGTCAGCATCTCCGGCGTGGTGTACTCGAGCCGGTCCTCGCCAGGCATGGCCGCGAGCGCCACATCGAGGTCGGCCGACGTGATCGCGTGGCCGTTGACCTCGGCGAGGACGGTATCCGGCGCGGGTGCGGGTGCAGGCCCGCCAACACCCTCCAGCGCAGGATGATCGGCCGGCAGGCCCTCCGGCAGGCGCCCGGGACCGGTCGGCCCGGACCCGCCGCAGGCCGTCAGTGCAGAGGCGAGGAGAAGCACTTTGCCCAGTCGATGACGAGTCCGGCTCATGCGCGGATTCTAGTGGTTCCCACGATGCCGGATGGCACAATGTCGGGAAACAAGCGGAGCCGCACCGATGCACGCCCACCCGTCGAAGACCCTGCGCCACCTCGCTGCCCGGTTCATCGCCGGGACGCTGGCCCTGGCCGCCACCGCGCCCCTCCTCGCCGACCAGGCGGTTCTCCACATGGCGATCGGCGATCCGGCGCGCCGGGACCGGGAGGTGCCACTGGTCCTGGACGGCATCACCGACACCGCCACCGGCGGGCTGGTGACCCCGGACGAGCTGGCCCGGCGCCTGGCCGACACCGGCATCGTCTTCCTGGGCGAGAACCATACGGACCAGGGCTTCCACGACGTGCAGCTGCGGGTGATCCGCGCGTTGCACGACGCCGGACGCGAGGTGCTGATCGGCCTCGAGATGTTTCCCTATACCGAGCAGCCGGCGCTCGACAACTGGAATGCCGGCCGCTACACCGAGGACGGTTTCGTCGAGCTCGCCCGCTGGTACGAGAACTGGGGCTACCACTGGAACTACTACCGGGAGATCTTCGCCTACGCGCGCGCGAAGGGGCTGCCCATGTACGCGATCAACAGCCCGCGCGAGGTCGTCAAGGCGGTGCGTTCCAAGGGCTTCGACCAGCTGACGCCCGAGGAAGCGGCCCGCCTGCCACCCCGGCTGGCGCCCGACAGCGACGAGCACAGGCGGATGTACCGGGCCTTCTTCGACGAGGACGATGCCCTGCACATGAACGAGGCGGCTCTCGACGGCCTGTACCGGGCCCAGACCATGTGGGACGCGACGATGGGCTGGAATGCGCTGCAGGCCCTTCGTCGCCATGGCGGTCCACAGGCCATCATGGTGGTGCTGATCGGCGCCGGTCATGTCACCTTCGGGCTGGGTTCGGAGCGGCAGATCAGTCCCTTCTACGAGGGCAACATCGCCTCGGTCGTCCCCGTTACCGTCGTCGACGATGACGGCAAGCCCGTGAAGTCGGTCCGGGCGTCCTATGCCTCCTTCGTGTGGGGCCTCCCGCGGGAAGCAGACACGGTCTATCCGGGCCTCGGCCTCTCCCTGATGGGTGCCCTGGGCAAGGAGCCCGGCCAGGTCATCCAGGTCAGCCGGGACTCCGTGGCGGAACGGGCCGGCTTCCGGGTGGGCGACGTGCTGCTGCGGTTCGACGGCGAGAGCGTCGCCTCCGACAATGGCCTGCGCAAGATCCTGGCCCGCTATCGCTGGGGCGACGTGGCCAAGGCGCGGATCCGGCGGGACGGCGGGGAGAAGGACCTCGTGGTCAACTTCCGCCGCGCGGGCGGGACACGCTGATGGCCGCGCCGGCACGCATCCCCGCCACCCTCGTGCCGGGCGACGGGATCGGTCCCGAGATCGTCGAGTCCGTCGTCGCGGTGCTCGACGCCCTCGGTGCACCCTTCGAATGGGACTGGCAGGTTGCAGGCCTCGCGGGCATCAGGGCGGCGGGCGATCCGTTGCCACGGGCGACGCTCGACAGCATCCACCGGACCCGGCTCGCACTGAAGGGCCCGCTCGAGACACCCTCGGGCGGCGGCTACCGGTCCTCCAACGTGCGCCTGCGGGAGGAGTTCCGGCTCTATGCCAACCTGCGGCCGGCCCGCACGATGGTTCCCGGCGGTCGCTTCGACGACATCGACCTGGTGGTCGTGCGGGAGAACCTCGAGGGCCTGTACATCGGCCACGAGATCTACATCCCGATCGACGACGACCCCCACGCCGTGGCCATGGCGACCGGCGTCAACACCCGGCAGGGCAGCCGGAACGTACTCGAGTTCGCCTTCGAGCACGCCATCGCGACCGGGCGCCGCAAGGTCACGCTGGTGCACAAGGCCAACATCATGAAGGCACTGACGGGGATCTTCCTCGAGACCGGGACCGACCTGTGGGAACGGAAGTACAAGGGGAAGATCGAGCTCGAGACGGTCATCGTGGACGCCTGCGCCATGAAGCTGGTGCTGAATCCCTGGCACTTCGACGTGCTGGTCACGACCAACCTGTTCGGCGACATCCTGTCGGACCTGGTGGCGGGACTGGTGGGCGGCCTCGGCATGACGCCGGGTGCCAACATCGGCGCCAACGCGGCGATCTTCGAGGCGGTGCACGGCTCGGCCCCCGACATCGCCGGCAAGGGCGTGGCGAATCCCACCGCCCTGCTGCTCGCAGCCGCCATGATGCTCGACCACTGCCAGCGGGTGGACCTCGCCGACCGCCTGCGCCAGGCGATCCACGACACGCTGAATGCCGGCAACGTGCGCACCGGCGACCTGGGCGGCAGGGCCAGCACGGCGGAGTACACGCGGGCGCTGGTCGGCCGCGTCCGGTCTGCCTGAGCGCCGGCCGCTAGAGCCCGTACCAGCGGGGCAGCAACCAGCTGAAGGCGGCAACCATCAGCACCACCAGGGGCAGACCCGCCTTCAGGAAGTCTGCGAAGCGGTACCCGGCGGCACTCATCACGATGAGGTTGGTCTGGTAGGCCATCGGGGTGGCGAAGCACAGGTTGCAGCCGAACAGCACGGCCAGGGCGAAGGGCTCGGGCGGCGCGCCCAGGTCCGCGGCAATGGCGATGGCGATGGGCGTGCCGATGACGGCCGCGGCGTTGTTCGAGATGAAGTTGGTGAGCAGGGACATGAGCGCGATGATGCCCCCGAGCACCAGGCCAACGGGCAGGTCCCGGGCCACGACCTGCAGCAGCCCCGCGACCCAGGCGGCGCCACCCGTCACCGTGAGCGCCTTGCCGAGCGCCAGGCTGGCCGGGATCAGCAGGATCACTTCCGGGCTCACCGCCTTGCCCAGGTTCCGGGGCAGCACGCAGCCGGTCAGCAGCATGACGACCGCCCCCAGCACGGCGGCGATGGCAATCGGCATGATCCCGGTCGCCGCAGCAAGCACGACCCCGGCGATGATGGCGAGCGCCAGGAATGCCTTCGAGGTGCGTGGCACGCTGATCATGCCGTCCAGCGCCAGAAGATCGCCATCGCGCTTCGCCCGCTCGATGTCGGGCGTCGAACCCTGGAGCAGCAGGACATCCCCCGCGTGCAGGCGCCAGTCCCTGACATCAGGCGCCGTGGAGGGATTCTCGTCCCGGTGGATGCCGAGCAGCTGCAGCCCGTAGATGGCGCCGAAATAGAGCTGGCCGAGGGGGCGCCCGATCATCCCCGAGTCGCCCGACACGATCATCTCGACGAGATGATGCTCCTCCGCAGGCGAGGGATCGCGATGATCCGGCTCCTCCTCCATCGACAAGGTGCCCCCGAGCATGGCCTCGCAGTCCCTGAGCTGGTCGGCCGTGCCCCGGATGCGCAGTCGGAAGTCCGGGCCGACCACCGTCGTGGGCAGCTTGGCGACGGGCTGGCCGTCGGGGCGCACCAGGCCACGGACCGGGATCCGGCTGGCCCGTTCGAGGATCTCGGCCAGGGTCTTGCCCGCGGCGAAGGACCCCGGAAGCACGCGCAACACGGCGTCGTATTCCCGGCTCGCGACGCGCTCGGCCGGCGTACCGGACCCGGCAAGGATCCGGGGCACGACCAGCCACAGGTAGAGGAACGCGGGGATGGCCGCCAGCGCGACCAGGGGCGTGAAGTCGAACACGCCGAACGGGCGGGCACCCAGGTCGGCCGCCAGGGACACCACCAGCAGGTTCGTCGAGGTGCCGATCGAGGTGGCCATGCCTCCGATCAGCACGGCGTAGTTCATCGGCATGAGGATCGGCGCCGCCGAGGACGACGTGCGGGCGGCCAGGCTCACGAGCAGCGGCGTCATGAAGACGACGATCGGGGTGTCGTTGAGCACGCCGCTCAGGGCCAGGCAGGCCACCAACACCACGAACAGGGCCAGCAGGGCGCTCCTCTGCCAGAGCGAGGACAGCAGCCGTGCGAGGGGCTCGAGCGCGCCGGTCACGACCAGGCCACGGCCGAGGATCATGAGGGCGCAGATCGCGACGAGGGCCGGGTGGCCGAAGCCGGCGAAGAACTCCGTCGCCGGCAGCACGGTGCCGTCAGGCTGGCGGTAGGGGAACAGGAAGAAGCCGGCGGCGAGGACGGCGATGACCGCGAGGCTGGTGACGACGATGGGAATGCGGTCGCGGGCGAAGATCACGAACACCGCGACGAGTCCCAGGAGCACCGCGATGCCGTGGGCACTTAGGGGCGCTACGGGCATGCGCCGGGATCATACACGGCGCACCCGGCGCCCGCCCCGCATCGTGCGGGTCAACCCGCGTGCAGGTGGTCAGGCGGCTGGGGAAAGGCCGACAGGTCCCGCATGATCGCTGCCCGCAGGAACGAGTCGAGCCACCAGTACACGTCGTGTCGCCGCACCTGGCGCCGCAGTGCACGCATGCGTCGCTGCCGGTCCGCCGGCCGCATGGTGCACGCCTGCTGGATCGCGTCGGCCACGTCACGGACCGCGTGGGGATTCACGAGCAGGGCCGCGTGGTGCATCTCCGCCGCGACACCCGCGAATTCCGACAGCACCAGCACCCCGCTCCGGCTGCAGGCGCAGTACTCCTTGGCGACCAGGTTCATGCCGTCCTTGAGCGGCGTGACCAGGGCCACGTCGGCGGCCCGGTAGTAGGCCAGCAGCTCGCCGGCCTCGAGCCGGCGGTAGAGATAGTGGATGGGCACCCAGCCGCCCGGGTGGGTGAAGCGCCCGTTGATCTCGCCCACCAGGTTCTCGATGCGCTGCTTGAGGCTCGCGTATTCGGGCAGGTCGTCGCGGCTCGGCACCTGTATCAGCGTCACGCGTTCGCGGAGTTCCGGGTAGCGGGTGAGCGCATCGGCGAAGGCCTCGAGCCGCTCGGGGATTCCCTTGGTGTAGTCGAGCCGGTCGACACCAAGCAGCAGCTGCCGGTCCGGCAACAGGTTCCGCAGGCCCCGGGCACGGCCGACCACGCCGGGTGCGGATGAACGGGTCGCCAGGTCCCGGAAGTCGACGCCGATCGGGAAGCGGCCGATGCGCACCTCCCGGCCCTCATGCAAGGCGCGGACCACGGGCTGGCCCCGCCCGCTCAGGGTCACGGCGGGGAGGAACTGGCGCAGGCAGTCGAGGAAGTTCCGCCGGTCCCGGGGCGTCTGGAAGCCCACCAGGTCGAAGGCGAGGAACGCCCGCAGGATCTGGTCCCGCCAGGGCAGGCGCAGGAACATGTCGGGCGCCGGGAAGGGGATGTGCAGGAAGAAGGCCAGCGGGGCCGTGACGCCGAGGTCGCGCACGCGCTCGCCGAGCCTGATCAGGTGGTAGTCGTGCACCCAGACGAGGTCGGCCCCCTCCGCCACCGCCGCTACCCGCTCTGCGTAGCGGTCGGTCACCGCCTCGTAGGCGTCCCAGTAGGCCGGCGCGAAGTTGCACCGGGCGAGCAGGTCGTGGAAGAGCGGCCAGATCACCTCGTTGGAGAAGCCGGCGTAGAAGCCCTGCTGCTCCTCGGCCGTCAGGAACACGGGCTCCAGCGTATAGCCGGCGCGGGTGCCCTCGGCCGCCAGTTCCGCCAGCAGGGCCGGGGTCGAGTGCCCGGTGCCGGGCCAGCCGATCCACGTGCCGCCCGCGTGGTTCAGCGCGGGCGTCAGGGCGGCGACCAGCCCGCCATCGCTGGGCCGGATGGTCGCGCGCCCATCGGGGCCCTGCCGGATGCTCACCGGCAGCCGGTTCGCGACCACCACGAGCCCGCCCTTGCGCTCGAGGGTCATTGACTGTCCGCCGCCGGAACGTCGCCGGCCAGGAAGAGGGTCTGGGTGGGATAGGCAAATTCGATGCCCTCGGCGGCGAACCGCTGCACCAGCGCGAGGCCGATGGCCTGCTGGATGTCCATGTGCACGTTGAAATCAGCGTCCAGCACGAAGTACACGGCCTCGAAATCCAGTGACGAGGCACCAAAGCCGCTGAAGTGGGCGCGGTCGAACCGCGTACGGTCCTGGGCGGTGATGGCCTCGCGGACCATGCCCGGGATCTGCCGGAGGACCGGCTCCGCGGTCTGGTAGATGACCCCGAACTTCAGTACGACCCGCCGCTCCTGCATGCGCTTGTAGTTGCGGATCCTGCTCGACAGCAGGTCACCGTTGGCCAGGATGATCTGCTCGCCCGACAGGCTGCGCAGCTGGGTGGTCTTGAGGCCGATGCGCTCGACCGTGCCCATGAAATCGCCAATCACCACGAAGTCGCCATGCACCACCGGTTTGTCCAGGGCGATGGCCAGGGAGGCGAAGAGGTCCCCGAGGATGTTCTGCAAGGCCAGGGCGACGGCGATGCCACCGACTCCGAGGCCCGCCACGATGGCGGTGACATCGAAGCCCAGGTTGTCGAGCAGGAGCAGGACGAGCAGTGACCAGAACGCCAGGCGAACGAGAAACGCAATGGCGGACGCGGTGGTTACCACGCTGCCGGTGCCGCTGGACACCACCCGGCCCATGACGACCCCGATGGCCGTGTGACCCCAGATCGCGACCTGCAGCAGGAAGACGACGACCGTGACCTTGCTGACGACCCTGGCCGCTTCGGCGGGCAGCGCCGCGAACGTCAGGCCGGCAATCAGGGCCACCGCGACGATGAACCAGGTGCGGGTGGCCAGCAGGACGGCTACCAGCACATCGTCCGAGTAGCGTTCCGTACCACGGGCCCAGGCTGCCAGCCGCCGGCCCGCCACCCGCCGCACCAGCAGCAGGCCGCCCGCGACCAGCACGAACACCAGCGCCGCGATGGCCGCCTGCACCATCAGCGCCGGGGTGATCAGTGCCAGCAGTTCGTCCATCAGCGTGCCGGCTCGAGGCTGGCGTACCAGCCCGTGAGGAAGTCGAGCAGCTCCGCGGGCGGGCGCAGCCAGGCGCCCGCGGCGGTGGGCCGGAACTCCCGCCGCACCAGGATGCCGAGCCCCCGGTCCCGGATGGCCACGAAGGCGTCTTCGTCCGTGCGGTCATCACCGAGGAAGGCCATGGGCACCTCGGCGCCGCTCTCCGCCTGCAGGGTCGTGACGGCATCGGCCTTGCTGGGGCCCGGGGCGGACAGCTCGATGCCGCCGTCGAAGTCGAGCCAGCGCAGTCCGCCATAGGCTGGCAGGGACGCGTAGCGGTACAGCACGAGCCGGCGGATGGCCGGCACCTGGTCCTCCGGCAGCCCGCGCCAGTGGAAGGCCAGGGAGCCGGGCTTGCGCTCCGTGCGGCCGCCGAGCGCCTCCACTTCGCCGGCCCACTCATCGGCGGCGAGCAGTGCCCGCAGGGCCGTCTCCTCGAGGGGCTGGATCCGGTAGGTGCCATCCGGCAGCCGCCGTTCCCGGCCGTGCCCACCCCACAGTTCGAGGGGCAACGAGGTGGGTAGCTGGGGCAGCCCGTCGGCGACGGAGCGCCCGGTCACGACGACGATGCGGGTGGCCCCCTGCTGGATCAGTGCGTCGAGCGCCGCCGGTACCCCGGGATACGGTCGGGTGCTGGCCGGGTCCGCCGTGAACGGCGCCAGCGTGCCGTCGAAGTCCAGCAGCAGCACGCCGCGCCCGGTGGCGCGCAGGCGACGCAACACGTCGCGGGTGCCCTCGTTTCCCTGCAACAGCGCCATGCCCACTCCGGCTCAGTCCAGCTCGAGCCGGTCGGTGGCGGCCCGCACCAGGCCGAGCATCACCGTGAGGTACTCCCGGAGCTGGCGGGTGATCAGGAAATTCTGGTGGACGTGCTCCCGGCCCCGTTGCCCCATCGCCTGCAACCGGTCCCGGTGGCGCAGCAGGTAGCGGATCCGGAGCGCGGCTCCCTCCGGGGAATTCACGAGGAAGCCCGTCTGGTGGTTCACCACCTGCAGGCGGATGCCGCCCGTATTGCCGCCGATCACGGCCTTCGACTTCCACAGGGCTTCCGCCACCGTCAGGCCAAAGCCCTCGCGGGTGGACTTCTGCAGCACCACGTCCGCCGCCCGCTGCAAGGCGTTGATCACGCGGTGGGCATCCGGGGGCAACGACAGCACGCGGATGTCGGGGTCGCCGGCCGCGGCGGCCATCACCTCCTCCTGGACCGCGGCCCCTTCGGGATCGTCGGCGGCGCCGCCGCCCGCCAGCACCAGCTGCAGTCCCGGTATGAAGGGCCGGGCCAGGCGGAAGGCCGCGATCAGCCCCACCGGGTCCTTGAAGCGGTCGAAGCGCGAGACCTGCACGAGCAGCGGCCGCCCCCGGTCCAGCCGATGTTCGGCGCAGACGGCATCGATCTCGTCCTCGCCAAGGTCGACGTTCTTCACCGCCAGCGGGTCGATGCTGGGCGGAATGAGGTAGCAGGGCTGCGGCAGCTCCTGGGCAAAGTCGGGCAGCGAGAAGATGCAGGCGTCGTAGCCCTGGACCAGGGGTCGCAGGAAGCGCCACACGGGCCGGTGGGGATGTCCCGCGTCGATGTGGCAGCGCCAGATCCACTTGCCACGGCGCGCCGGGAGGGCGGCGAGGAGCCCGGCCGGCTGGGGATCGTGGATGAAGACGATATCGGCCTCCTCCAGCGTGCTCCGCAGGCGCTCGGCGTTCTCGAGGGTCACCCGCCGGTATTCGGCGAGCAGCGCCTCGGGCAGCACCACCTGCTGCCCCTGGATGCCGTTGTGGAACAGCTTCGTCACCTGGAAGAAGCCCGGTGATCCTTCGACCACCTCCCAGCTCGTCCGCAGCCCCAGCTCCTCCATGAGCGGCACCAGCGTCGCCAGGATCTCCGCGACGCCGCCGCCCTGACGGGTGGAATTGACATGCACCACCCGCAGCCCGCGCATGGGCCGCGCCAGCAGCTCCAGCTGGCGCACCACGTCGCTGCCCGCGATGTTTCCGTACTGCTCGAGCGTGGTCGCCACGGGCCTAGCCTTCCTCCGCAAAGAACCGGGCCGCCGCCACGCTCAGCTGCTCCCGCAGCTCGGCCAGGTTGGAAAAATAGGGATCGATGCCCCCCAGCCGGTCGGCCAGGCCCTGGTAGCGGGCGCCGAGGCCCTCGGCCCAGGCCCGGAAGTCGTCCTTGCGGACCGGCTCGCGGCGACGAGCGTCGATGACGTGGTAATAGATCGAGCCCAGCGAGAGCGCGGAGATGGCCTGGGGCAGCACCTCCGGCCGCGTGATCACCTGGCCGGTATCGAACACCACCGTCTGGCAGCGGCGGAAGTGGAACTGGCGGTCGGGCCGGGTGTAGACCGGCACCGCCTCCTGGAGATGGTTGTCGATGACGTCCACCACCTCCTCCCGCAGCCGCTCGAGGTCCGTGAAGTCCGCCGGGTCGATGACGGCCAGGCGCTCGGCGAGCAGCTCGTCGTGCAGGCAGTGCTGGGCCCAGCTGGCGAAGTCGCTGTGGTACTCCGGGTCGTCGAACCGCGGCCGCAGCAACCGGCCCCAGAAGTGGAAGTACAGGCTCTCCTGGGGCACCGCGCGGATGCCATCCCGCAGCTCGGGCAGGCTGCTGGCGCGGCGCCCGGTGGCGATGGAGACGAGTGCGCAGTCCTTGATGGCGAGGCCGGCCATGTCAGCCCGGCCCGCAATCAATGCCGCCCGTCACGTGGTTGTGCTGTTGCAAGCATGACACTGCAACGACGATACCGATCGGGGAGAATGCCTCCTAGGCATGTCCGGTTACATCTCCTGTAGGAAAACCCAACACGAGGCCGGGCCGGAGGAGCGCGCACATGAAGAATCTGGGCATGGTCAACTTCCGCCACCTGTACCAGTTCTGGGTGGTGGCCCGGGAAGGCAGCCTGGTCGGCGCCAGCCGGCGCCTCGGGCTCAGCCACTCGACGATCAGCGTCCAGCTGCAGATGCTCGAGCAGGCCCTCGGGGGGAAGCTCATGCTGCGGCGGCCGCGCGGCGTGCGCCTGACGCCCCTCGGCGAGACCATCCAGGGCTATTGCAACGAGATCTTCCGGCTGGGAGCGGAGATCACGGAGCTGGCAGGCACCCGCAAGGGACGTGCGGGCCGCCTGCGCATCGGCGCCCTGCCCTCCGTGTCCCGAAACCTGCTGCACGACGCGGTGCGGCCGGCGATGGGCCCCGAGCCCGGCGTGCGGCTCGAAGTCGTCACGGGAGACCTGACCAGGATCTGCAACGAACTGATCAGCGGACGCCTGCATGCGGCGGTGAGCGACCGGCTGCCGACCAGGCCGGTGGACTCACCGCTCCATGCGCGCATCCTGCTGGAGAGCCGGGTGGGGTTCTTCGGCACGCGGCGCCTCGCGGAGCGCCACCGGGAGCGGTTTCCCGCGGCACTGGACGGGGCGCCCGTGCTGATGCCCGGCGAGGGCTCGCCCCTGCGGGACAACCTCGCGGCCTGGTTCGCGGCGGAGGGGCTACGGCCCCGCATCGTCGGAGAATTCGACGACGCGCCGACGGCGAAGTACTTCGCTAGCGGTGGCCAGGGCCTGGTCCCGCTGCGCCGCGCGGAGGCGGAGGACGCCCAGCGACGCCACGGCCTGCACCGGGTGGGGCTCGTACCGGGCCTCAAGGACCGGCTCTACCTGCTCACGCTGGGCCGGCGGACGCGCCATGCCCGGGTGCAGCGGATCATCGATGCGGGTCGCGCCCCGGACGCCCCCGTCCCGCACACGGCTTGAACCCGCCGGCAGCGCGCTAGAGCAGCCAGTCGATCGGCAGGAGCGACAGGAACCCGATGCCGAAGCGCTGGAAGAAGCCGGTCTCCGGTTCCGCCCGGTGGATCACCTCCGCAGTCCCGGTGCGCTCGACCCATTCCAGGCTGTGGCCGTCGGCCGCCAGCCGAACCTCGTAGGCGGCAAGCAGCAGGCCGTCATCGAACCAGCCGGACAGCTGGCCGGCCAGACGGGGACTGTCCACGACGAGTCCCATCTCGGTGTTCAGGTTCAGGGAGCGCAGGTCCAGGTTGAACGAACCCACGAAGAGCCGCTGCCGGTCGGCGGCCATGGACTTGGCGTGCAGGCTGGCCGCGGAACTGCCGCCGAAGACCTTGCTGCCGTTCGCGCCGCTGGCGCCGTCCGGCGGCGTCGCGGCCCCGGGCCGGAGTTCGTAGAGCCGAACCCCGGCGCGGAGCAGGTCCCGCC
>ERZ761602.1590-NODE-1590-length-40317-cov-9.283841_pt1 | contig 40317 bp, 35 predicted proteins | sample MGYA00512165_ERZ761602 | MGnify/ENA primary metagenome ERZ761602 (study PRJEB28899, sample SAMN02445085) | bioreactor sludge metagenome | biome: EBPR sludge; isolation source: Thorneside wastewater treatment plant | place: Australia: Brisbane, Thorneside...
CACTTGCCGCGCCCATGCAGCCTGACGCCGCCCCCATTCCCGATCGCACCGCGCCGCGCGCGCTGTGGGCGATCGCGCAGACGCTGCTGGACGTCTTGTACACCTTATTCGGCACGCCGGCCGATCTCGCCGCGCGCGGTTGGATCACGCACAAGGCGTACGCGCTGATGCGGCCATGGCTGCGCGCGGGCGAAGTGTTGCTGCGCCATCTGCTGCTGCTCGAAGCCGCCGCGCTGACGGCCAAACCGCCGCGCGCATCGCGCCGTTCGCGACCCCGCAAACGCGTCACGCTGAGCTTCAGCGCCGACGCGCCGGAGACTTGGCGCGTGACATTTCCCGCGTTCGCGCCGTGCGACTCCATCGCGTCCATCGCGCGCACGGCTTCGCCAACCGCCGCGCCGCGCGATCCGGCGAAGGTTGGTCTGCGCGGCCATCGCAACGCTTGGCCGATCGCCGAGCGCTTCGAGGCGTTGCTGCGTGTGTACGATAATCCCGCGCCCTATGCCGCGCGCCTCGCGCGTCGGCTTTCGCGCACCCCGGGCGACGTGTCTCGCGTGCTCGAAGCACCCGACGACGCGCCGCCGCTCATCGGCGTGCAATCCTTCGCCGACCTCCGCGCCGCCACCGACGCACGCGAGCGATGGCCGAATACCGGCTAAACGCGACTCACAAAGCAGCGATGCCCCGCCCCGGCGCTCCGGGGAACGCGAACGCGCGCCGGCCGCCTTAGAAGCGGAAGCGCACCGCCGCGTTCAGGCTGTGGCGGTCGATCTGGTCGCCGAACTCGCCCTCGTAGCTGAGCGAAATCGTCGAGAAGCCGTTGGTGGCGTCGAGGCCGATGCCGACCAGCGGGCCGCCGTCGCCCAGCGCCTCGTCGGTCAGCGTGAAGTCCGAACCGGCGGCGATGAACCGGAAGGTGCGCTCGGCGGCGTCGTCAATGGCGTTGGCGCGGTAGCCGCCGTAGATGCGCGGCGAGATGAAGCCGTTGGCGCCGAAGCGCCAGCGCGCGCTAAGCTCGATGCCGGCGTCCGCCCACAGGCGCTGCGACGTGACGCTGTCGCCCTCGATGTCGAAGGCGACGCCGCCGCCGGATTCCTCGTAGGCCTGCTCGTTGAGCGCCACATAGGTCAGCGCGGCTTGCGGCGTGACGACCAGCCAATCGGTCAGCGCCAGCGGAACCGATGCGCGCGCCGCGCCGTGGCCCTCGAAAGCCCACCACTCCGCCTCGGTCTGGGCTGAGAAGGCGTCGCCGATCTCGATGAAGCGGCGGGAGCGCATCTTGCCGAAGCCGCCGCCGACGACAAAGTCGAGATCGACCGGGCCCATCGCCGCGCCGAGATAGGCGTTGCCTTGGGCGAGCCAGGTCGAAATCTCGCCCTCGGGTCGGCCCGCTTCCTGCGCTTCCGAAGCCAGGAACGAGGCTGAAAGCCCGAACAAGGCGCCGTTCGCCAGCGGGCCGTCGATGCCCAAGGCGATGCCGAAGCCCTGGCCGTCATAAGCCTGGCCATTGACGGTCGGCGGGGTGCGCTCGAGGCCGTAGCCGATCTCCTGGGCCCAAGCCGAAACCTCATCGAGGCCGTGCAGGCGGGTCGTCGCGAGACGGTTCGAGGCGGCGCTTTGCGATTGCTGAATGGCGGTGGCGGCCAGCTCGGTCGCGGCGGAGGCGAAGCTTGGCATCAGATCGCCGTACGCGTCGAGGAAGTCGCCCTGCGTGGTGAGCGAAGCGAAGGCGGCGGCCGCGTCGTCGTCGAGGCGCAGCGCCTCGATCAACGGATTAAACGCCTGCGTTTGATTCGCCGTCAGGCCCAATTGCGTCGGCGTGCGCATGATGTAGCTGGCCTCAAGCGAATTCGGATCGCCCGAAACCGTATTGACGCTGAGCGAGTAGAGGTACGGAACATTGCTCCCCGTCACCGCGCCGACGACAAATTCCTCGCCAACGAGGCCGCCGGCGGCGGTCAGGAATGTGTGTGAGCCGGAGTTCGGCAAGCCGATCGGCACAATCGGCGTCACCGTTGCGCCGTTCGCGAAGGTCACGACGCCGGAGGCTTGAATAAGCGTCGACTGCCCAACGATGTCCGAGATCGTGATCGCTAGCGCGCCATCGGCGCCGAAAGTCGCCGAGGTGAGGTTCGTCGTGCCGCCAGCATGCGTGAGAACGCCGTCGATCACATTGATGGAAAGCTGTCCGTCGCTGTCGCTGATCCGGCCAGCGAACACTCCGCCATTGTCAATGACGAAACTGTCCGTGCCTGCTCCAAACGAAACATCGCCGATAATGTCGCCAGAGAGGAGGTTCAGGTCATCATTGCCCGTGCCGAAGAGAATATCGCCCTCGATCTTAACATCCGGGCGGAAATTGACGTCGGAGTCCACCGTGTCATCATCGGGAAATGGGACATCGGCGATTTGGCTGATCGTTACATCAATCGTCGATGCTGAGAGATCGATCGCAATCAGATCGCCTGTGGGCGTTGGAGGCGGCACGTCGTCCGCGGGATCGGTATCCGTCGCGATCGCTCGTGCGATGATCGAACCTGAATTGGTGATGCTCGCCAGGGTGTTGGATTGATCACGAACGGCGACGGCGTCGCCGGTCTCTCCGAACACCTGGGCGACCAAAAGACCTGAATTGCTCAGCGTCGGCACATTGGCGCCTGCGTTGAGCGTCAGTCCATAGGCGGTGCGGTCCAGATCGGAGGAAACCGTGCTTGTTATTTCCCGGCGCGCGAGGATCTCGGAAATGGAAGCGCCCGCGCCGATAACCACGCCATAGGAGTTAGCGTCGAATGAAGTTGAACGGACAGTGCTGTCGATCACGACGCCGTCAGCGATCATGACCGTCGATGCGCCGTTGCCGGCGATGCGAACCGCTGTCGCTTGAACGCCATTGTAAACGCCGAACCCGGTCAGGGCGCCACGAACGTGCACGCCATAGCCCGTGGTCGACGTCGGGCCGATGACCACATTATTGACGCCATCGGCTTCAATCAGCAACGCCTCGCCCGAGCCATACGACGTAATCGCCGCAGTGGCATCGTCATCCGTGTCCGCCCCAGTGTCATCCAAGCCGTCAAAATCGTCGTCGAGATCGTCTTCGAGACCGAGGCCTTGAATAGTGACGCCGCCAAGGACGCTTTGGTGGATGGCGATGGCGGGCGCCGAGATGAGCAGATCATCGGCATCGAGCCCGGTCGTCGAGGATCCCGTCGTCGTGCTATGAAACCCAGTCACCGTCCAAGCGCCGTTGACGTTCAGCGCCCCGGTGATCGGCGCGTCCACCAACAACCCGCCGCTGTTGGCGCCGCGAACTGTCACGCTGCCCGCGATTCTCACGTCCCCGTTCACGCCGGCGGCGGGGCCTCCAGTGATCGCCACGGCGTAGGAATTGTCCCCGGTGACCGAGAGCACGCCAGTGTGATTGAGATCGCCAACGAGCAGCGCCTCAAGCGTGATGCCGCTCGAATTGTTGCCCTCTATCGTCGTGTTTCCAGAAATCGTGATGTCGCCGGTGAAACTCGGACCGCTGTTGAGCAGAACGCCGTGGCGGTTCGTGCCTTGCGCCCAAGCGCCGTCAAGGTTTCCATCGCTGTCGCTGTCAGTAAGCGCGTAGGTCTCGTCCAGCCGAATAATGCCGCTGGACGTCAAGTTTCCGGAAAAGCCTCCGGTCAGCAAAACGCCTGTTGAATTGTCCGCGTCCGCGGAGCTGATCTCACCAGCGTTCGTGACGTTGTTGTTCGAGTTGATCGTCACGGCCGTCTGATTGGCGTTAACCCGCACAACGCCGCCGCCGGACTGGATCGTGATGTTTCCAGGCGTGACGTTACCCGGCGGTTCGGGTTGCGCGGTGGTGACAGGCGTCGTCGTTGTTGTCGAAATGGTTCGGTCAGTCGCTTCGGCGGGGTTGGCTGAAACCGACCCGGCCAGTGCGGCGGCGAGACCTGCGAGCTTGATCTTGTCGATGCGCATCCGGATCCGTCCCCTTCCGTGCCGCGGAGGTTATCGGATGCGTGACGCCTGACGGTCGCATCAGCGCCGCCCGTGCATCCTGAACACCCCGCGCGCGACCGCCTAGCGTCCAGGCGATCCTTTCGGGATGGCATGCCGGCTTTGCCCGTTTTTGTCCATAGCGGGACGCATGGCGCTGGTCGCAAGCCGCGCCTTGGGCCGCTTATGAACGAGGATAACTCGTCAGCGGGGCGAAACGACCGAAGCGGCTAGCCCAACCTGCGTTGAGACTGCCCAACCGGGCTCATTTCGGAGTCCCCGGCGCCGGCGAACCGAGCCACAAGCCCGGCCACGTCATCTGCGGGGACAGCCCGTGAGAAGAAGAAGCCCTGCAACTCGCTCACGCCGACCAGTTGCATGACGGACGCTTCGGTTTCCGTCTCCACGCCCTCGGCGACAATCTCCATCCCGAGGCCGCGCCCAAGCGTCACCACGGATTGAATGATCGTCAGCGCGCGCTTGCGTTCTTGGATGCCGGTGACGAAAGCGCGATCGATCTTGATCTTGTCGAACCGGAACTCGCTCAGATAGCGCAGCGAGCTGTAGCCCGTGCCGAAATCGTCCAGCGCGATGCGGAAACCCAGCCCGCGGATGGTATCGAGAATCTGGCGATTGCGCTCGCTGGTTTCGAGCAACACGCCCTCGGTGACCTCAAGCACGATGCGTTCTGGATTGACGGCGTGCTTGACGAGCAGAGCCTTCAGCAGCTCTACGAGATCCATATGCCGGAATTGAACCGGCGACAGGTTGATCGCGATTTCGAGATCGGGCCATTTGGCGGAGTCCTCGAAGGCGCGATCGAGCACATAGGCGCCCAGCGCTGGCATCAAACCCGCCTCTTCCGCGATCGGGACAAACACGCCGGGGGGCACATCGCCCTTGGTTGGGTGCTTCCAGCGCAACAGCGCCTCAAGCCCCGACACCCGCCCGCTCCCGCAGGCGATCAGCGGCTGATAGTGTAAAGTCAGCGAGCGCTGTTGAATCGCCGTATGAAGATCCAATTCGATCTCGCGGCGCCGTTCCACCGCGGCAGCCATCTCCACATTGAAGATCATCGCGCGGTCACGGCCGTTGTTCTTGCCTTCGTAGAGCGCGATATCGGCGTGGCGCATCAACTCTTCCGGCGAAGCGCCATGATCTGGGGCGCAGGCGATGCCGATCGAGGCCGTCATGCGCACATGCTGACCGTAGAGATCGAAGCTGTCCTCGAATGCGGCGCGCACGCTTTCCGCGAGCGCAGCGGCCGCGTTTGGATCGCCTGAATACCGCAGCAGCGCGAACTCATCGCCGCCAAAGCGCGCGAGGAAGTCGTTTGGCGTCACGATCCGGCGCAGGCGCTCCGCGACCGCCATGATCAGCGTGTCGCCAGCGGCGTGCCCCATCGTGTCATTCACGTCCTTAAAGCGATCGACATCGACATAGGCGACCACGATGCGGGCGTTGTTGCGATGCTGGACGAGTGAATCCAAAGACTCCTGCAAGCGAAGCACGAAGTGGCTGCGGTTCGGCAGGCCCGACAGAGCGTCGTGCAGCGCTTCGTGACGGGAGCGCTCCTCGCGATCCGCAAGGTCCATGGACGCGCGCTTCAAGCGGCCGATCATGATCCACGTCAGACTTGCCGCGCCCGCAACGCCCAGCGCGACCAGAGGCAGAATGAACAGCAGCAGGAAGTCGCCCGGGCGGCGCGGAGTCCAGGTCAAATAACCGATCGGCGCGCCGTCATCGGCGCCAAAGCGCTGCGACACCGCCCCGCTCTCCGAGATCGGTCGCCGCGACAAGCGCAGATCAGGCATCAGCAAGGTGCGCCCGACCGCCGCCATGAAATCCTCGTCCATGTGGACGATCGAAACCATCAAGTGGGGACGGCCCCTCAAAACCTCGGCGTCGACGCTCGGCACGATCGCCATGGCGCTGACCACCGCGGGTTCGCCGCCAACCATCAAAATATGGCCAGACCAACTCGCGTTGCTCGCGCCAAGTAGGAAGGAGTAGCGTTGCTGGTCGGCGGTGAAGGCGCCATCACGCACGCGCAGATTGGGGTCGGCGTCGCCGCGCGCGGCGCGCACGACGCCATCGAGAATGTTGGCGCGTCGTGAGAAGGCGACGACTGGCTGGGCCTGAAGTCCGCCGCCAACGTTCGCGTATATGGGACGATCACTACCGTCGACGAGATACATCTCGTCGTGCCCATAGGTTTCGTAGAAATAGACGCCAATGTTCGTCTCGATCCACTCCAGGTCGAGCGGTCGGCGCTGGGCGTTGATGACGGCGTCGTCCCACCAGGCGATCGCCTTTTCCTCGTTGAGCACCCTGCTCACGGCTTGATCGAGCGCGTTCTCGATGAGCTGGCGTTCCCGCGCCACAGCGTCGCGGTTCGCCGACCAGCCCGAATAAGCGACGACGCCGAGCAAGATGAGGCCAAAGAAGGTAAGCACCGCACCCAGAATCAGGGTGAGGCGGCTCAGATCGTTCTTGTATTTTCCCGCCCCTTGGACAGCCGCTGGCATGGTAAAACCAAAGTAAATATCGGCGGCCACTCCCGCACTTGACCGGAGTATGGCACTTTTTTGCAAATATAATCTTATGGATCACAGAAATTAGCGTTACCTGGGAGGTATTTATCTACGGGAAGTTGCCAATCCATAATAAACGTCACAGATATTAACTATACATTTTTACCTTGGTTAATACAGTTTGAGTATTGATTATTTCGCGTTTACACCTTATTAGGGAAATCGCGGGTGACGCGTAGCTTCTGCGGTGAGACGCACAGTAATCGCCGGCTCGCACAACAGTCTTGGTTAACTCTTATCGGAAAGGCGACCGAATGAGCCGGTACGTCGTGAGAACACGCGCCGATAGCCCTGCCCTCAAGCGCGCGGCGATCGCCATCGAGCAGTCAGCCTGGAATGCGCTCGGGTACCTAAATTTCACGCGCGCCCACTTCCAGCACTACGATGAGCTGCTGGAGCGCTACGCCGACTTTCAAATCTGCTTGGTCGACGAGGACACAGGCTACCCCGTCGCGATCGGCTGCTCCGTACCGTTCTACTGCGCCGACCCCTCGCGTCTGCCCGCGGAAGGTTGGGACTGGATCGTGGAATCCGCCGGACGCGCGGAGGTCGCGCCCAACATGCTTGGCGGCCTCGGCATTTCGGTGCCACACGTGCATCGCTCCAAGGGACTGGCGCGCTTGGTGATCGCCGCGATGCGCGACCTTGCGGTGAAGTGCGGGTTCGAAGGCGTGGTGATCCCGGTGCGGCCGACGGCGAAGTCGCGCCATCCCGACGTGCCGATGTCGGAATACGTGACCTGGACCGACGACAAGGGGCGCTCCTACGATCCCTGGCTCCGCAGCCACCTGGCCTCGGGCGGCAAGATTGTCGGCGAAGCGACGCGCTCAATGGTGGTGGAAGAGCCTATCGCGTTCTGGGAGACCTGGACGGGCCGAACCTTCGACCATAGCGGCGAGTTCGCCATTGATGGCGCGCTGGCGCCGATCAAAGTTGATCTCGACGCGGGCGTCGGACGTTACGCCGAGCCGAACGTCTGGTTTGCGTACCAGGCCGCTTAGCCGGCGGCGCGCAGGCCAGTCACGTTCAAAGTTGGACGCGCAATGGGCGTACCGAAATGGTAGCCCTGCGCGAGCTGGCACCCCATCGCCTGCAGCCGCGTCAGCGTTTCCGCATCCTCGACGCCCTCGGCGGTGACCTGCAGGCCGAGCGCGTTGCCGAGCGCGATCAAGGCGCCAACGATGGTTGCGCTTTCGCGGTCGCTGGTGATTTTCATGACGAACGACTGGTCGATCTTGAGCTTGTCGATCGGCAATTCGCGCAGCAGAAAGAGCGAGGAATAGCCCGTGCCGAAATCGTCGAGCGCGACGCGAACGCCTTGGTTCTTCAGCGACTGCAGCGCCGCCTTGGCGCGCGCGACATCGCCGATCATCGCGCTTTCAGTGACTTCGATCTCCAGGCGGCGCGCCGGGAAACCCGCTTCACGCAGAGTGCGCAATACCTTTTCCGGGAACCACTGATCGCGAATCTGGCTCGGCGAGATGTTCACCGCGAGCGAAAAGTCGCCCGGCTCGTCCAGCGCGCGGCGGCACGACTGGGCGAGCAATGTCCAGAACATTGCGTCGACGAGGCCCGCCTCCTCCGCGACCGGAATGAAGTGCGACGGCGAAATCATGCCGCGCGTCGCGTGCGGCCAACGCGCCAGGACTTCAAAGCCGTCGAGCGCTCCGTCAGCCAAGCGCACGACCGGCTGGAAGTAAGGCACGATTTCACCGTTTGGAATTGCGCTACGCAGCTCCGTTTCGATCGCCGCCTTCGACTTCAGCTCTTCATCAATCGAAGAATCGAAGAACTTGAACGCGCCGCGCTCCATCTTGGCGCGCAGCATCGCGGCGTCGCCGCGCTGCAGCAACGTGGCCGCATCCGCCCCGTCCTCCGGACACAACGCCAGCCCGATAGACGCGCCAACCGAAAGCTTGAGGCCCTTTATCAAAATCGGCGCTGACAGCTCATGCAGAACGCGGCGCGCCACCACGCTGACGCCGTCGCGTCCGTCGGGACACTCCACGACAATCGCGAATTCGTCGCCGCCCAGTCGCGCGGCGAAGCTGTCCTCGCGAATGCAGCTGATGATGCGGTCGCCGATCACCTGCAGCAACTCATCGCCGATCGCATGGCCATGCACGTCATTGATCGGCTTGAACCGATCGAGATCGATGAACATCAGCCCAAAGGCGTGCGCCTCGCCGTCGATGCTCGCCAGGCGGCGATCCAATTCTTCGAGGAAGTGACGGCGGTTGGCGAGCCCGGTCAACGGATCATGGCGCGCCAATGTCTGCGCGCGCGCCTCCGCGGCCTCGCGTTCGGTGATTTCCGCGGAGAGCGTTTGGTTCGCAGCCACCAGATCCTGGGTGCGCTCGGCCACGGTGCGTTCCAGGTTGTTCCGGATCGCGTCGAGTTCAAGCACCGCCTTGCGGCGATCCAAGTGCGCGCGAATGCGCGCGCTCAGCACGCGCAGATCGATCGGCTTAGTGATGTAGTCGTTGGCGCCGGCCTCAAGAGCCTGTGAGACGACATCGCCGTCGTCCAGCGCTGTGACGACAATCACGGGCAGGTGTTCGGCGTCAAATCTGCGCCGCAAGCCCGCGAGCGCGTCGAGGCCGGAGCGCACGGGCATCATCCAATCGAGGAGGATGAGCTCAGCGCCATGCGCGGCGACCGCCTCTTCTATGCCGACCGCGCTTTCGAGCAGCACCACATCATAGCCGCGCCGCTCAAGACGGCGGCCCAGCATGTCGCGATTCTGCGCCTGGTCGTCGACCAGCAGAATGCGTCCAAGCCGCGCCGCGTGCGACGCGCCGTCACTACCTTGCGCCGAGGACATCGTCTCCCCGCACCCCGAAAAACCCATACCAAGTAGGAACTTACCGCATCGAGGTTGAGGACGCGCTAATGCCGCGCGGAATTGACCGCGCACGCTTCACCGATCGCTAACGTTAATCCTCGGAAACAGCGTCTTCAGGCGGCGTATTTTTCGATAAGCGCGACAAGGCCCGCGAAATCCACGGGCTTGGTGGCGAAGTCATCGCATCCAGCTTCGAGGCACTCGCGCCGCGCGCTGTCCATGGCGTGCGCGGTGAGCGCGACAATCTTAATGTGGCTCACCGCCGGCGTTTGGCGAAGCACCTTCGTGGCCTCAATCCCCGACATCACTGGCATGGAAATATCCATAAGGATCAGATCCGGCGCGCAGCTTTGCGCCTTCTCGACCGCCTCGGCGCCGTTTTCCGCGACATGCACCTCGTAGCCGCGCCGCTCCAACCGGCGGGTCAGCATCTCGCGATTGTCGGGATGATCTTCGGCAATGAGAATGCGCATCGGTCCACCCTCTTTGGGCGACCCTGCCAGCGCGCGGTGAATAGTCTGCTAAGGATTTCCGTAGCCGGAACTACACCCGATGGGAGACGATAATCGCCACGTTGACGAAAAACGCGGCCACCGAAATCGCGAACATCCAGGGAAAGCCCAAACTCGGCGACCGCTGGCGCGCCAACACCTCAAGCAGAGCGCCGAGCGCGACCAGTCCACCAGACACGGCCACGATCCAGATTTCGTAGCGGTGCAAAAAATTATGAATAAAATTAACACTCTCGGCAAAAAGCGCCGTACTGGATGTGACACCGGAAATGCCAACGGCCGCCAATGCCAGCACCGGAAGCCCGCAGCAGATCGCGTGCAGGCTGACAACCGCAGCATGAGCCGCGTGGGCATGATGACGCGATGCGTTATGTTGTAACATTACCGCCATCTTCCTGGCGCCCGGCCCCTCGCCCGTCAAGCGAGGTCGGCCAAGTCACCAAAATTTCAGACTATTGCGCTTGTAGCCTTCCTCGACGCGGCGCACATAGAACCCGCGAAAAGCGAGGTAAGCGGTCATGTTGACGGTTCTGGTGGCGATCCGCGATTTTTTGATCGCGATGGCGCTGGCCTGGGTTGGCGTCACCCTGAACGAGAATGTCGGGGCCGATCGCTGCGTCGGCGACTCCTGCCAAGCGCAGGATCAAGACAGCCGGTAAGCGAATAAAGTCGCCCAATCTGCGACGCGCCCTTGAAAACGACCAACTTGTTGCGTTTCGGTGAGATCGATGGCGCGCTGGCGCGTGCGCCGATCGAGGTTATCCATGTCCGCGAATGAACCCGACCGCTTTCAGCAACCGGGCGCCCTCTCTGGCGTCTTGGCCCTGATCGTCGCTGGACTTTGGATTGCCGGCGCGGCGATCGCCGCCGTGGTTCTGCTGGGCCCGGACCGTCTCGCTGACGCCTCCCTGGCCGAATGGGGGGCTCTCATCGCCGCCATCGTTCTCCCAGCTTTGATGGCGCTTTTTTCCGGGCTGGCGGCGCGTGACAGCGCCCATGCCCGCGCCGAAGCTCGCCGGCTTGCGGAAGCCGCCGAGCGGCTGATGAACCCGGAGCGGAGCGCCGACGAAGCCGCGCGTCAGCTCGCGCAAAACGTTCGCGGCGAAATCCACTCCCTGGATAACGCGTTGGAGAACACCCTGGCCCGCCTGCAGGAGGTCGAGGGGCAGATCGCGCGGCAAGTTCAAGTCGTCGACGAGATGGCGGCTCAGGCAAAGGCCGGCGCCAACCGCATGATCACGGGCATGGAGCGCGAACGCCAGGAGCTCCTGAAAATCTCGCAAGACCTCACCCATCATGCGCAGTCGATTGGCGGTTCTATCGCCAAGCACACGCACGCGATCTCGGAAGCGGCGCGGGTGGCCGAAGCGGAGGTCCGCGCGGCGGATCAAGCGCTCGACCATCGATTAACCTCGTTTGGCGCGGCGGCGGCGCTGATCAACGACCGCACCAGCAACCTGTCGGCAGCGGCGCAAACCAGCGCGGACTCAGCGCTGCGTCTGGAGCAAGCGCTCTCCAACGCGCTCGAAATTCTCGCCAAGGCGACCAATCTCACCGATGCCGCGCGTCAATCGGCCGAGGCCGCCTCGCTCGCCGCGAACTCCACCGCGGGCGCGGTTCGCGAAACGACCAACCGGGCGATCGAGGACGCGCAGCGCGCCGCCGATATGATCCGCGGCGAGGCGGTTAATGTCGAGCGTGAGGCCGCGCTCGCCTTGGACCGGCTCCGCGACGCGGCGGATGCGGCGCGGGACGCGGCGCTCGAAGCGCGCGCCGCCGTCGAGGAAGAAGCAGCGCCAGCCATGCGCCGCGCACGCACGCGTTCCCGCGCGCCGGAGCCGCGCGAAGATGGCGGCTATGACCGTTCATGGCGCGACGAAGCCGACAGTTTCGACGACCCGCCGCAACGGCCGCGCCGACGTGCAAGTCAAGAAAGCGAGCGCCGCGTCGGCGCCGACGGCAACTGGACGTGGCGCGATCTCTTGTCGGACGCTCCCGAGGAAGCGGCGCCGGCGATGCGACGCGAAGCCCGCGATCCGGTCGCGCACCTCAGGCGCCGCGCTCCAGAGCCTGCGGAGACGCATCTCCCAATCGTGGACATGATCGAACGCGCCGGCGTTAACTTCGACGCCGCGTTCTCGCCATCGGCGCTCGAACGCATCGCGCAACGCGCACGCGCGGGCACGCAGGCAAGACGCCGCGCTGTCCAAGACGCGGCCCCTGACTCAGCACGCCAATTGGCGGCGCATCTCTCGCGCGATCCGGCCGCGAACCTCGAAGCCATGGAATTCTTGCGTAGCGAGGGCGCGCGCATCGCCGAGCTGATCGGCCGTGGCCGCGCCGCCATGGACGCCGAAGCGACGCGCGCATTCCTGCTCATCGACGCCGCGGCCGGCTAAACCCGTAACCTTAGCGAACCATGGCACGTTGATTGCACGCCCGGGCCGTTAACGCTCGGAAACCGTCCGAGCGACGGAGTTTGCGCCATGTACGCCACGCACCGCGACCGCGACTGCATCGGCAACGAGACCGAGGCCGTGGAGCCGAACGATCCTTTTGAAGGTTTCGGCGTTCTTAACGAGGTAGAAGAGCCAGACGCGCTTTTGGAACCCGATGCGCCGGCTTCGGAGCCGCGGCGCGCGCCGACGAAATTGCGCGTCCCTTTCTCGTGGGCCGGATTCTCGGGAGGATTGGCGGCGCTAGCGTGGATCGCCGCGGCGTTCGGCGGGGTAATCACGTATTTTGGCGTCGAAGCCGCGATGGCGATGGACCCCGCCGCGCAAGCGGGCTTGATCGCGCTTGCCGTGGGGCCGGCGCTGTTGTTTTGGCTGATTGGCGCCGCGGCGAGCGAAGCGTTCAAGGCGCGGCGACTCAGCATGGATCTCGCACGCCTCGCCCAAGCTTCGCGCATGCCGTTTGAAGCGAGCGAAGCGGACGCGCGCTATCTCTCCAGCGCCGTAAAAGGCGAAATCGAAAGCCTGAACGAAGCGGTGGCGCATGCGCTCGACCGCATGGCGGAGTTGGAAGCCGCCGCGCAGCGAAACCACGAATTGTTCGATGACGTGGTCAGCGCGTCGCGCGACGCCGCCGAAGAAGCCACGCAAGCGCTGCTGCGCGAGCGCGAAGTGATCGCCGAACTCAATGGTGAGCTGAAGGGAAATTCAGAAGACCTCGCGGCCACGATCGGCCGCCAGGTTCGCTTGTTGCGCGAGGCGTCGCGTCTGGTTCGGACGGAAGCGCAAGCCGCTGAGTCCGCTTTCGAAACCCACGTGTCCTCGTTCGCCGCATCAGCGAACGCCCTGGGCGATCAAACCGCCGCGTTCCGCGAGGCCGCCCAAGACGCGGCCGAAATGGCTGGATCAATTAATGGCGCGTTGGGTCAAATGCTTGAAGGCTTGACCGAAGCCACGCGCCTTGGAGAGACCGCGCGCCGCTCAAGCGAAGAGACCATTATCGCCGCCACGGAAACGGCGTGCGCCGTCCGCGAGAGCACGCGCGCGGCTATCCTTGAAGCAAGACGCGCCGCGCAGCTGGTGCGCGCGGAAACCGCCACTATCCAGGATGTCGCGAACGATACGCTGGCGAAGCTGCAAAGCGCCGCCGCGGCCGCGCGCGCTGCCTCCGATCAGAGCGCCGCCGCGGTCGCCGGTCAGCGTCGCCGCGTTTCGATGCGCGCGGAAAAGACCCAGGGCGACGTTCACGCCTGGACCGCACCGCTCGACCAGCCGCCCGCGTCGGCAAGCAGCCCGCGCCACGCGGCGGCGAAGAGTTTCGCGAGTTGGAGCCACTTTGTCTCACGCGCGAAGGCGCCGCCTGCCGCCAACGAAGGCACGCACGTCGACTTCGACTTGCCGCCCCTGAGCCCTGATGCGGCGCTGCAGTCCGACGCTGTCGACCTCGTGACCGACGCTGGCGTTGACCTCGGCGAAACGTTGCACGCCAACGATCTCGATCGCATCGCGCGCAAGTCGCGGGACGGAGCCTCCGCGCGCCGCCGCGCGGTTCTCGACGCCGCCCCCGGCGCCGTCGGGCGCGTGACACGCTATGTTCAGCGCCATGAAAAGGCGCAGGCCGTGGCGAAATCGTTCCGCTCGCGCCCAGACCTGACCAAGAGCGCGGACAAGCGCGAGGCCGCGGACCTCGTGCGCGCGTATCTGCTTATCGACGCCGCGCTCGCGTGATCATTCTGGCGGGTTTTCCGCCGCCGCCTCTGTCGCGAAAGCCGCAATGCGCGCGCTGCCCTCCCGGGCGGCGCGCGTCAACGCCTGCGCCGCGACCGCCGATGAGCGCGAGGCGACGGGCGCTTCTGCGCTGATGATGCGCTGCGCCACGATCCGGCGGCCCGGCGCGCGCACGATGCGAACATCGGCCACGAAACGCGCAGTCATGCTGTCTTGCGCGATTTGGAAATCCAGCACCTCCCAGCGAATTTCATAATCGGCGCGTCCATCGCCGCTGCGTGTGGCGGCGCGAAATCCGCCCTGGCGCGCGAGCGTCTCGACCAGCATCGATTGAAGAGCGAACTCGGCGCGAGTGGACCATTGTGTTTGCGCGACAAACGCGAGTTCATCGCCAGTACGCCACACTAGGTCCGTGCCGAGGATCGCGCGTTCGCCCGCGGGCGGCCCCACCGCGATCACCGCATCGACCGGGCCAGGCTGGACAAGCGGCGCCACATCGCCGGACTCCAGCGCGAAAACGCGCGGCGCGGGCGGCGGCTCCGGCAAGAGTGAAATGCATCCGCCAAGCAAGAGAACAGGAAACAGGATTGGAGCGCGCATCATGGGTTTAACTCGATGGTCGGCCGCGGCGAGCGCGGCGTCAGAACAGATGGGTTTTCTTCAAGGTTGTTCGCGACGCGCGCTATCGCGGCGGAAGCGCGGCGGATTTCCTCGGCCGCAGAGGTCAGCTCCGGCAAGGTCTCGCCCGACACCACCAGCGCCGCATCGTTCACCTCGCTCATTACGGAGTCGAGTTCCGCCAGATCTTGCCGTGTTTGTTGCGCCAGCGCGGCGACATCGTTAGCGGCTGAGGTCAACGCGCCCGCGGCCTCGCCCGAGCGCACAATCACGCCCTCGCGATCAGCCAACTCGTCGGAGACGCGCTCAAGGTTGTTCAATATAAGGGTTACGCGGGCGATGTTTTCGTCGGTGAGAAGATCGCGCACCGACGCCAGCGCCTCGCTGGCGCGCAGCACGATGTCCTCCGACTGCTCGACGATAATGTCGATCTGGCTGCCGTAGCCGACGATGCGGGGCGTGCTGCCGAAACTCGGGCGAAGCAATGGCGAATCCGGCGATCCGGCGGAAAGCTGAATCAGCGTAACGCCAGTCAAGCCAATCGGCTCCAAGCGCGCCTCGCTATCCTCGCGCACCGGCACTTCGCGCGACACCCGCACGCGCGCGATGACGCGGTTAGTATCATCGGGATCAATACTGAGCGTGTCGACCTCGCCGACCTTGATGCCGTTGAACCGCACTTCGCCGCCTTCGGTCAGCCCGCGCACGGGATCGTCGAAAACGATCTCATACTCGTTGAAGCCTCGGCGAAAATCGCCCGCCGCCATCCACATGGCAAACAGCATGATGGCGACGGCGCCGATCACGGTGGCCGCTCCGATCAAGACGTAGTTGGCCTTCGTTTCCATGGCCTATCCTCCGACAACGCCGCGTATGGCGGCGCGTCCGCGTGGTCCTGAAAAATATTCCGCGACCCACCCCTCGGCGTGCGCGGTGATTTCCGCGATCGTGCCGATTGCGGCGACCTTGCCGCCGTACAACACGGCGACGCGATCGCAAATCGCGTGCAGCGTGTCCAAATCATGAGTGACGAGAAAGACCGTCAGACCGAGGGACTTCGCCAACTCGCGCGTCATGCGATCGAAGTTTTCGGCGGCGATCGGGTCCAAGCCGGCGGTCGGCTCGTCAAGGAAAAGCAGTTCTGGATCGAGCGCCAGCGCGCGCGCCACCGCAGCACGCTTACGCATGCCGCCCGAAATCTGCGCGGGCCGCTTGTGGTGTGCGTCTTTTCCAAGACCAGCCATCGCGAGTTTCAACGCCGCGATCTCCCGGCGCAGATGCGGGGAAAGGCGCGTGTGCTCCCGCAACGGCGCCTCGACGTTTTCCAGAACCGTGAGGTTGGAAAACAAGGCGCCATCCTGAAACATCACGCCGACACGCGGCTCTCGCCCTTCCGCTTCGAGATAAGGAAAGCTGATTTCGCCGGCGGTCGCCGGTTGCAGCCCGACGATTTCGCGCAGCAGAACCGACTTGCCGCAACCGGAAGGGCCAACGACGCCGAGGATTTCGCCGCGCCGAACGTCGAGGTCGAGACCCTCGTGTACGGTCTGCGCGCCGAAACGCGTCACTAGGCCCCGCACGCGGATTGCGATGTCGCCGCTCACCAGTCCATCTCCAGGAACCAGAGCGCGAAAAACGCATCCAGAAGAATGACCATGAAGATCGATTGCACGACCGACGTCGTCACGCGCTGACCGAGCGAAGCCACGTCGCCGCCGACAGAAAGACCCTGCTTGCAGCCAATGATCGCCAGCACCATCGCGAATACCGGCGCTTTCGACATGCCGACCCAGAAGTGCTGTTCCGGTACGGTTTCCGAGATTCGCGCGAAGAACATATGCGGGCTGACGCCCAGCTCCCCCCACGCCACCAAGACACCGCCGGCAATGCCCGCCATCATCGCCGCGAACGTCAGGATCGGCGTCATCACCACCATCGCGATGAAACGCGGCGCCACCAGTGCTTCCATCGGGTCGATGCCGATCACCTGCATCGCATCGATCTCCTGGCGCATCTTCATGGCGCCGATCTCGGCGGTGAAGGCGCTGTCGGTGCGGCCCGCTAGAAGCACCGCAGTGATCACCACTGCGAATTCGCGGAGAACCGAGAACGCGACCAGTTCGATGGTCCAGACTGAAGCGCCGAAGTCGCCAAGGATGCGCGCGCCGAGATAGGCGACGACCATGCCGATGAAAAACGAGAGCAACGCCACGATCGGCATGGCGTTCAAGCCGGCGACCTCCATGGAATGGACAATCGAAACCCAGCGAATGCGGCGCGGATCGCTCAGCAGGCGCGCCAACACAACGAGCGTCTCGCCAAAGAAGCCGATGGTTTCGACCGCCTCTTCCTTTATCGCGGCGACGGCGCGGCCCACCCCGTCGAAGAAGCCGGTAAGACCTTTGAGCCCCTGCGGCTCGGAAACTTCGCCGCCATAGGCTCTGCGCGCGGCTTCGAACAAGCGCCGCGCCGTCGGGTGCTCGCCCCGAACATCCATGCGCGCTTCAGCCAGCGCCGCGCGCATGGTGCGTTCGACAAGATACGCGCCAGCGACGTCGATGCGGCCGAGTTGTGCGACATCGACCACCGCGCCGGCGCTCGGGCGACCCGCCAACGCCACCGCGGCGAGGTCTTGCTCAAGCTTCGCGATGGTGTCGACTGTCCAGTCGCCGCGCAGCGCCAACACGGTCGCTGCGCCGTCCTCCCGGAAGTCAAATGCGGCCTCAACGGCCATAACTCGCGTCCCCTGACGGCGTTCTGCCTTTGCAGAGATAAGCGCTAACAGAAAATATTGCGCAAAGAAGCCCGGACCCCAGTCGCGGGTTCGTTAACGGGGCGTTGCCGAACGTGTCGGCGCGCGGAGGAGCAAAGCGAGTCCCCCGCCGAAAAGGGCGATGACCGCCATGGCCCAATACCCTTGAGCGCCAACAAGATCGTAAAGATACCCGGAAAGAAGCGTGGACGCGCCCATCAGCACCCCGCCGGAGAGAACCGCGTACAGCATCTGGGCCATGGCGGCGCCGTTGTCGGCGAATTCGCGTGACAATAACCGCATCGCCCCGACATGGGCCGCCGCGAAACTCAGTGTGTGCAGGGCTTGCAGCGGCCAAAGGACAAAACCAAGCGGCGCGAAACCCAGCACGGCCCAGCGCAGAACGCCGCCCGCCGCGCCCCAGACAATAAGCGTCTCGGGGGAAATGCGGCGCTCGATGAGCGACAAGCTCCAAAGAAACGCGACCTCCACCGCGACGCCGAACGCCCAAAGCAGACCGACCATATCGGGGGGAACGCCCTGCCCCCGCCAAACGAGCGTCGAGAACCCGTAATAAAAACCATGCGCGCTCTGAATGAGTCCGCATGAGACGATCAGTATGAGGTATCGGCGCCGGCGCAGGAGATCGCCTATTGCGGCGCCGCGGCGGACCGTTGCAGGGGTCGGGCGCGGCTCCTTCGGCAGCCCAAACCAGGTCGCGCAGTTCAGCGCGAGCATGCTCGCCAACACCCACGCGATCACAGCGTCGAGCCCAAAGCGCGCCACCAGCGCACCGCCGGCCACGTTCGCGCAGATGAATGCGATCGAGCCGACGCCACGCGCGAAGCCGTACCCGAACCTGCCCTGAGCGGTGGCCTGCAGCGTCGCCGCTTCCACCAGGGGCGTCATGGCTTGGCTCAAGGTGAGCGCGATGAAGCCGAGCGCCAAAAGCCCCCAGAAGCCGTCAGCGACAAAAAAGAAGACGCCATAAGCGCCTAAGGTCGCGAGCGACATAATGCGCAGCGGCGCATACTTGTCAGGCGCGGCGTCCGCCCACATCGCGATTAGCGGACCAGTGATGACGCGCCCAAATTGCGCCAACGCCAGAATGGCGCCGATCTCCGCGCCGGTCAGCCCACGCTCGCCTTCAAGCCAACGCGGGAAAAACACCATGATCACGCCGCTCGCGGCGAACAACGCCGACATAACAAGCGTGACCCGCGCGGCGCGCGAGGAAAACAATGATGCAAGGGCGGGGTTCACGCGCACAACGTCCGGCCAGACCGGTAACCGCCGCACGGCGCTTGCGCAACCACCTTGCGTTCAAGGTCGCGCTTGCCTAACCCAGGCCCCATGTACGGCCAAACCCCGCCGCGCCGGCGCGACCTCTATCCGCAGATCGAAGCGCTCGACACCGAAATGGTGCGCGTTTCCGACCTACACACGATCTACGTCGAACAAAGCGGCGCCAAACGCGGCCGCCCGGTGATCGCGCTTCATGGCGGCCCCGGAGGAGGTTCGTCGCCCGAGATGCGGCGCTTCTTCGACCCGCAACGTTATCGCATCGTCATGTTCGATCAGCGCGGCTGTGGCCGCTCCACGCCGCATGCCGAGCTGCGCGAGAACACGACCTGGGATCTGGTGGCCGACATCGAGCGCGTGCGGGTTCGGCTTGGCGTCGACAAATGGCTGGTGTTTGGCGGCTCCTGGGGATCGACGCTGGCGCTCGCTTACGCCGCCGCGCACCCCGAGCGCGTCGCTGGACTCGTGTTGCGCGGGATATTCCTCTTGCGCAGGAGCGAGATCGATTGGTTTTACCAGGAAGGCGCGAGCCACATCTATCCGGATGCGTTCGCGCGTTACGTGACGCCTATTCCAGAGGACGAACGCAGCGACCTCGTCGCGGCGTTCCACAAGCGCCTCACCTCGCCGGATTGGGCCACGAGGCTCGCCGCAGCGCGCGCGTGGGCGCGGTGGGAAGGCGAAACCATCTCGATCGCGGGCCCAAGCGCATTGCCCGCGCGCTTCAATGAGGACCGTTTTGTGGAAGCGTTCGCGCGGATCGAAAACCACTACTTCGCAAACAAGGGCTTCTTCGCCCATGACGCATGGCTGCTCGACCAAGTTCCACGTATGCGCCACATCCCGTGCCGCATCGCTCACGGGCGTTACGACATGTGTACGCCGCTGCGCAGCGCGTGGGACCTGAAGCAACGCTGGCCCGAGGCTGAGCTTGAGATCATTCACGACGCGGGACACTCAAGCCTTGAGCCGGGAATTGTCGATGCGCTCGTGCGCGCGACCGACTGGATGCTCGACCGCGCCGACTGGTAAGGTCAGAAGCGCTCCTTGTGCAGGTCGATTGAAAGCACGACCGCATATCCCGCGAGCAGCGTCGTCATCGCGGTGCCGCCAAAGGAAATGATCGGCAACGGGATGCCCACGACAGGAACGAGCCCGATCACCATCGCGGTGTTGATGAAAACGTAGCATGCAAGCGTGGCGGCGACGCCGGCCGCCGTGAGTTTGCTGAACAGAGACCTTGCGTTCATCGCGACCTGCATCGTGAGCCATAGCAGCGCGCCGAAAAGCCCGAGCACAATGCCGCCGCCCACGAGGCCGAACTCCTCGACGATCATCGTAAAGATAAAGTCGGTATGCTTTTCGGGCAGGAAATCGAGCTGCGCCTGGCTGCCCTGCAAATAGCCGCGTCCGAACAAACCGGCGGAGCCGATCGCGATTTTCGACTGAAGGACGTGATAACCGGCGCCGAGCGGATCATCGGTGATGCCGAGGAACACATTGACCCGATCGCGCTGATAGTCGTGCAGAATGTTGGTGTAGGCGAAAATCGCGCCTCCAACCGCCACGATCGCGCCCGCGGCGATAATCCGCCAAAGCAATCCTCCGAGGAACATCACCGTCACGCCCGCGAACAGGATCATCAGCGCGGTGCCCAAGTCCGGTTGATGCATGACCAACGCCACGGGCGCGGCGATCATCAGGAACGGCGGGATCACCCAGAGCACGGTGCCGGCGCGGCGTGGATCGAGCTGATGGTAGTAGCGCGCCAGCGCCAGCACGATCGCGACTTTCATCAACTCGGAGGGCTGAAGCGAGATGGGGCCGATATCGAGCCAGCGCGTTGCGCCCATACGCGTCGCGCCCGCGACCTCGACGGCGATCAGGAGCAGCAGCGCGCCGCCGTAAAGCGGGTAGGCCAACTCCATCCAAAAATTCTGCACCTTGGAAAACACCGCGGCGATAAGGACCACGCTGATCAGCAAGGCGAAACGCAAGCCATGCGTCAGCGGCATGTCCGTCCAGGCGCCGGACGAAACCGAAAAGTGCATCGCCACGCCGATTAGCGCGAGGATCACCAGAATGTTGATGACGCCCCAATTGAGCTTGGCGAACCGGTCGAGAATGGTCTGCGGCCCTTGTTGAGAGGCGATCGTCATGCGCTGCGCCCCATCTGCTGCTCCAGGGTGGCGAGTCTCGCCGGCGCCCTGCGCGCGGGATCGCGAAGTAGCGTCGCCTTCATGATCTCCTTGGCGATCGGTCCCGCGACCGCCGAACCGGCGCCGCCGTGCTCAACAACGACCGCGCACGCATAGCGTGGTTCGTGCCATGGGCCGAAGCAGCAGAACAACGCGTTGTCGCGGAAACGCCATTCGATCGTGGAGTAGTGACGACCGCGGTTTGACCCCAGCGCGCGCACTTGCGCGGTGCCGGTTTTTCCGGCGATCTGCACCGGCTGCCAAGCGCGCGTCTCGGGCGTAAGCGGCACGGCCGCGCCAGTTTCTGGATGCCGCACGAGTTCGAGCGCGCCTGCCCGTACAGCGGTGCCGCCCGGCTCATTGCACACACCGAACATGCCGTCCCGCACGCGCGCAAGGTGATCAGCCTCGATACCGGACATATGCAGCGGTTGACCTGGATCGACGATGCCGGGGCCCTCTCGCACGAGCCGCGGCTGCACGGCATAGCCATTGTTGCCCAGGCGCGCGGCCATGACGGCGAGTTGCAGCGGCGTCACGCCCATGGCGCCTTGGCCGATCCCGTAATTTACGGTGAGACCGCCTGTCCATTCCTCGCCGCGATTGGCGCGCCACCATGTCGGATCAGGCACGAGGCCGTCGCGAATGTTCGGCACGTTGACCTCGAAGTGCTGGCCAAGACCAAATTGCCGGGCGACGGAGGCGATCCGCTCAGGTCCCGCGCGCAACGCGGCTTGATAAAAATATACGTCACAGGAATTCTTGATGGCGTCGTGAAGGTCCATACGACCGTGGCCGCCCGCGCGCCAACAATGGAACGTGCGCCCGCCGTAGTAGAAACCGCCGGAACATCCCACGGCCCAATCGTCTTCGATGCCGGCTTGCTTGGCGGCGATGCCGACCATCATCTTGAAAGTAGAGCCCGGCGCATAAACGCCAGTCACGGCCTTGTTGAACAGCGGCTTCTTCTCGTCCTCATTCAGAAGACGGAACGGTTCGCGGCCGATCCCGTTCACGAACTCGTTCGGATCGAAGCCCGGCGCGGAAGCCATCACCAGGAGGTCCCCGGTGTAGATGTCCATAACCACGGCGGCGCCCGACTGCTCGCCAAAGTTCTGCATCGCGATGCGCTGCAGATCGTGATCCAGCGTAAGCACGAGCCCCGATCCGCGAACCGGATCGCGCCGCTCGCGCTCGTCTTCGCCCTGCTCTACGCCGCGCGCGTTGACGATAACCTTTCGCCAACCAGCCTCGCCGTGAAGCATGGGCTCCATCTCGGCTTCTAGTCCCGCCTTGCCCACGCGCACGTGCGGATTCCGCAGATAGACAGCGCGGCTTTGCCCCTCCTCGGGGTTCTCAAGCGCGCGATCGATGTCGCGTTGCGTCGGCTTCTGAACATACCCGATCGGATGCGCGTACACGACATCATACGGATAGGCGCGCACGTCCACCGATTGCGCGACGATGCCGCGCAATTCCGGCAGCCGCACATTGATGGCGTTGAACTCTTCCCAGGTCAGCCCTTCCTGAAGCGGTTGCGGCTCATAGCGCGACCCCCCGCGCACGCGAATGATCGCGCGCCGCGCCCACTCCGCGCTCAATCCCAGAATGCGGCGCACCCGATCAACGACGTCCTCCAGATCGTCGACATCGTCTTGCACGACGGCGACCTGGTAGTCCTTGCTGGTTTGCGCGAGAACCGTCCCGAAGCGGTCATAGATGACGCCGCGCGGCGGCGCGACGATGCGCGTGTCGAACCGGTTTTCGTCGGCGGCTTCCGAGTACTCGCCGCTGAACAAGTTAGTCGCTTGCAGCTGCCCCATGCGGAACATGATCGAACCGATGACGCCGCCGCCCACAAACGAAAGCAACGTTGCGCGGCGATTGAAAATAACGTTGGCGTCGCGCTTCGGCAGCGTCGAACCCACGCGCTTGCCCTTGCTCATCGGCGGCCTCCCACTTTGGCGCGCGGCGTCACCGTAGCGCTCATGTAGAGCGGGCGGACGATGGGAAAGAACAATGACGTAATGAGCGCGGCCTCGGCGTAAGGCGTGACCGCGATGGGCGCCAGGAAGCGCGCGACCAGCGCGGCGATCGCGACCGTTGCGGCGGCCGTGACAACAAATCCTCCCCAGAGCGAGATCAGGTTCGGCGCCGACATGTTCACCGACACGATGCGCCCCATAAGGTGCGCGGAAAGGTACAACAACACGAACAACCCGTAGGGCCCGCCCGCAAGCTGGTCATGCAGCAAGCCGAGCGCGGTCAGCGCGATCGGCGCACGCAAAGCCGCAAGCATCTGAAGCCAGTGCTCGCCCAGCGGACCGCCCTCCCGCTCCGCAGCCCATCCATAGGCGGCCCAAAGTACGGCGAGCGGCATGGGCGGTTGCGCGAACAGCGGCCCGAACGGAAGCGCGGGCAGCACCACGCTCGCCAACGCCAGGACAAATCCCCATGCGCGCGGCGAGAGCATCACTCAGTGGGTCCGTTCGCGGCCGGCGGCGTTTCCGGAGCGGGTTGCGTTGGCTCGGGCGCGGGTTCGGCGCTTGGCGGCGGGTTCTGCTGCGCCGCGGGGCGCGCCGGGCGCGGCGTTGGCGCTTGCGCGCTCGGCACGGTGGGCGGCGGCGGCGTCACCTCGCGACCGATGACCGCCACAGAAGAGACGGCGTTCAGCGGCGGCCCCTCGTCCGCGACGCTGGTCTCTTCCGGCGTTTCAACACCCACGAAAGGAATGATGCGAACGTAATCGATCGGGCGCTGCGCTGCCGCGGGCGCGACGCGCCAGCTCCCGTCCCCTTCGCGATGCGCGACGCCGACCGGTATGCCGCGTGGAAAAATTCCGCCGTCGCCGGACGTGATCACGCGCTCTCCCTCGCGCAAGTTTTGCGCACCGACGATGAAGTCGAGCCGCGGCGATTGAACCTGGTAGGGGTAGAGCACCAGTTCGGGCGGGCGCGTCGCTTGCCCGGCCATGACGGCGCGCACGCGAGACGCCTCGCCCATCACTGGGATGCGGGACGTGTAATCATCAAGCATGAGCACGCGGGACGAGCGACGCCCCACCGTAACAACGCGACCGATCAGACCGTTGGCGTTTACGACGATGTAGCCCACGCGGACGCCATGATCGGCGCCGGCGTTGGCGACAAGCGTGCGCGTGAACGGCCCCCCGGAATCGAGCACCAATTGCGCGGCTATGGCGCGCTCAACGTCCGCGCCCTCGCCGAATGAATCCGCCGGCATGCGCAACAATTCTTCGTAGCGCCGATTGCGCTCCGCCAGGCGCTCGGCGAGCTCCCGCCAAGTTTGCAGATCCTGGTTTTCTCGCTCCAACTCATCGATGCGCGCGCTTGCCGTCCACATTGCGCCCAGACGCTCAAGGAAGGACTCGCCGGCGCGCACCGGACCAGTCGCGACGCGCCCAGCGGCGGCCGCGCCATCGTCGCCGGTTTGCATGACGCTGGATGAACCGCCGGCGCGCAGGATCAACAAGGCGATTGCGCCAACCGCCAGCACGACCGCCAGCAAAACCGCCGCCGGCGCCCGCCTCCCCGCGCCCGCCCGCCGCACACTGCTTCTGCGTCTGGCCACTGGTTCCGCCCTCGCTCCGCCGCACCCGCTTAACGCACGCGCGCGATTCCCGCGGCGCGCTCGTGCCTAGACTTCCTCTGTCAGCAGACGCCGCGCTTCCGACGAATTTATGGTGTCGAGAGCAATGCCGCATCCTTTGACGACGCAGCGGAGCGGATCGTCCGCCACCGACACGCGGATCGAGATCCGCTCCTGCAGAACCGTGTCGAGATTGCGCAGCAGCGCGCCGCCGCCCGTAAGCATGAGGCCGTGGTCATAGATATCCGCGGCCAACTCAGGCGGCATCTGCTCGAACGCCTGACGCACGGCGTCTACGATGCGGGTGACGGGTTCCGCCAGCGCATCCGCGACCATTGCTTCGGTGACGATGATTTCCTTCGGCACGCCGGAAAGGTTGTCGCGGCCCTTGATCGGCATGCTCATGCCTTGGCCGTGATCGGGCGCCTTGGCGGTGCCGATTTCCTTTTTGATGCGCTCGGCGGTGGAGTCCCCGATCATCAAATTTTCCTGACGACGCAGGTACTGAATGATGGCTTCGTCCATCTTGTCGCCGGCTTCGCGCAAGCTGCGCGACCAAACCAAGCCGCCAAGCGACAACACCGCGATCTCGGTAGTGCCGCCGCCGATATCAACCACCATGCAGCCCGAGGGATCGTCGATCTGGAGGCCCGCCCCCAATGCGGCGGCGACCGGCTCCTCAATGAGCTTCACCCGGCGCGCGCCAGACGCTTGAGCGCTCTCCAGGATTGTTCGCCGCTCCACCGGCGTCGCCCCGGTCGGCACGCAGATCACGATCTGGGGCGAAATCAGCGCCGGACGCGGCAACACCTTGCGGATGAACTGTTTGATCATCTCCTCGGCCACGTCGAAATCGGCGATCACGCCGTCGCGCAGGGGCCGGATGACCTCCATGTTGCGGTGCGTTTTGCCAAGCATGGTCTTGGCTTCCGACCCCACCGCGTAAACGACCTTGCGGCCGCCCTCGTTGACGTAGGCGACGACCGACGGTTCGTCCAAGACGATGCCGCGGCCCTTGACGTGAATCAGCGTGTTCGCGGTCCCAAGATCGATGGCCAAATCTGGCGCAACGAGACCGAACAAGTTGCCGAGCATGCGTTTTCTTACCCTTCGACCAACCCGCTGACCGAATCAGCTCGCATTGGAGCTAGCGCGGCAAGCTTAACAACCTGAAACGACGCCGACCTGATGGCCGAAATGAGAGCGAACGGGGCTTTGCGGCGCACGAATGACGCACGCCGTGTAAGCCGCCGACCGCCCCCGTCGCCGACGGACTGGACTTGCCGCGATGCGCACACCGATGCAAGGGCCGCAATGCAAGGGCTGGGCCGCATTTTGGCCGCACCTCAAGCTGGCGCGCGCGCTTGCGGGACGCCGCGCGGCGCCCGATGATTGCGCTTGGGCAACGCGGGTCCGGCGGGGATTGCTTGGCTTTCAAGACGTTAAGATTTCTGGCGGCGGCCTGCGCGGTCGCGCTCGCGGGGTCCGCGGCGGCGCAAACAAGCGTCGATGAGGCAGAACGCGGCATCGTCCGCGTCGTCGTCATCGCGCAAACGAGCGAGGGCCGGATGCTTCATGGCTCCGGCTCGGGCTTCGTGGTCGCCCCCCACCTAGTGGTGACGAATGCGCATGTCGTCGCCCCCGCCCGCGAGAGCGGCGATTACGGCGTCGCGGTAGTGGCGCCGGATGGTGACGGCCTGCTGCCGGCCACCATCGTGCGTTATTCGCCGCTCTCGGAACTGGCGCTGCTCGAATTCAGGGGCGGCCCGGACATCGCCCCCCTGACGATTTCCACGGTGGAGCCGCAGTCCGGCGACGGCGTCGTGGCGCTTGGCTATCCGGACGTGGACTATCAGGGCGCCTCCGGCGCGGATCTGCTGCGCCCCACCCCGCCCTCGCGCACGTCCGGCCAGATCGCGTCGCTGCGCGACCGAGCCCCAACTGGCGATCCCATCCCCACCATCAACCACCAAGCCGTCATTTCGTCGGGCTCCTCGGGCGGGCCGCTGCTTGATGAATGCGGACGCGTGCTTGGCGTGAATTCGTGGCATGTCAGCGGCGCCGATACGCGCGAGACCCGCGGCATCGCAACGCGCGCGGCGCAGTTGCTCGATTTCCTCGACCAAGCCGGCGTCTCCGCCACGCTCAGCGACGAGCGCTGCCTCTCGTTCGCCGAGCGGGTCGAGGCCGAACGCGCGGCAACGATTCAAGCGCTGCAGACCCAGAACACCGAGTTGGCCGCCAAGCTGGAAACAGCGGATCGGCTCACGCGCATCGCGGTCGTTATCTTGATCGCTGGCACGCTGGCGTTGTTCGTGGCGGTATGCGTGCTGGGCTACATCGTCTTGGCGCGGCGGCGAGGCCACGACTTCACGGCGGCGCAGCCGCGCGCACACCCGCACCAGCAGGAGCCGCAGATCCAAGCGCCGCGCCGACGGTTCGGCGTTGTAGCCATCGTCGGTGGGGCGGCGCTCGCCGTCGTCCTCATCGTGATCGCCGGGATCGCGCTGCTCAGCGCGGGCGACGGCGCGCCCGATGAGGAAACCGCCGAGACGCCCGCGGCGTTCGAGGGCGCAATCACCTGCACGCTCGACCACGCCGCGAGCGTCGGCGCGGAGGGCGTGTCGGACATGAGCTTCACTGCGTCCGGCGCGCTATGTGTCAACGAACGCACCTTATACGCGCCAACGTCTGACGGCGCGCGCTACCAACGAGCGATCGTGCTCGGCGGCGCGAGAGCGTTGGATGTGCTTACGATCGACCCCAGCACTGGCGAGTTCCGGCGCGAACGCTTTCCGCTCGACGACGAAAGCTTCGCCGCGGCGAACCAAGCGGTCGCTGAATCGCGCGCGGGCCGGGGCTGCCAGGGCGCCGGCGCCGTCGAAGCCGTCGAAGAGCGCAACGCAACCTTGATGCGCTTCGCGCAAGGCACGCCGAGCCAACGCCTGATTTGGCGTTGTGAGCCGCGGAATTAGGCCTACGGCGCGGCGGCTTCGGCTTGTGGCGCGACCCGCCAGACAATATCGCCGACATCGTCGGCGACCAGGAGAGCGCCGGTCTGATCCATCACGACGCCGACAGGGCGGCCTTGCGCGTGACCGCGCTCGTTCAGGAAGCCCGTGAGGAAATCTTCCATCTCCCCAGCGGGGACGCCACGCTCAAACGGCACAAAGACGACCTTGTACCCGACGCGCGCGCTTCGATTCCATGAGCCATGCTGCCCAATGAACGCGCCGTTCTGATACCGCGCGGGAAACGCATCGAACTTATAGAAGTGCAGCCCAAGCGAGGCGGTGTGCGCGCCAAGCGCATAGTCAGGCGCGATCGGCGCCTGCAGGCGGACATTCGCGGGGATCTCGACGCGCTCGTCACGATGATCGCCCCAATAATAATAAGGCCAGCCATAGAACCCGCCGTCGCGAACGCTCGTCATGTAGTCGGGCACGAGGTTGTCGCCCAACATGTCGCGCTCGTTCACAGCGACCCAGAGCGCGCCAGTGTCGGGCGCCCAATCCATCCCGACGGGGTTGCGCAAACCCGAAGCATAGACCCGCGCATTCGAGCCGTCTGGATCAAACTCCCAGATAGCGGCCCGCCCCTCTTCCGACGCCACGCCGTAGTCGGCGATGTTGGAGGCGGAGCCGACCGCGACATAGAGCTTTGTTCCGGTTTCATTGGCGATGAGGTTGCGCGTCCAGTGTCCATTATCGCCGTCACGATGCGGCAACTCCAACACCTGCTCCGGACGTCCTTGCACACGCGTATCGCCGAGCGCGTAGCGAAACCGCACAACGGCGTCCGTGTTGGCCACGTATAGGTAATCGCCCAGGAGAAGCATGCCAAAAGGCTGGTTCAAATCCTGCGCGAACACATGGCGCTCGTCGACATCGCCGTCCCCGTCGCCGTCGCGCAAAAGCGTGATGCGATCAGCGCTTTCATCGAGGGCGCCGGCGCGCCGCTGCACGCCGTTGCGGATCCAATCGATCAGACCGCCGCCGCCCGACGGACGGGTGGAGCTTTCGGCGACCAACACGTCGTTGTTTGGCAGCACGTAGAGCCAGCGGGGGTGCGCCAGACCTTCCGCGTAGCGAGTGACGACAAAACCATCCGGCGCGGTCGGCGCCGCGCCTTCGGGCCACCCAACCGCGCGCGCGGGATTGACCGTCGGCAGGGCGCTTGATTGCGGTTCGGGCAAATTTGGATTGGCGCCTTGCCCCGCTTCCGGCGGCGGCGCCGCGCCGCCACACCCCGCGGCGAGCAAGCCAAAGGCGACAAGGATCGATCTCAAATTATTGCGCGCCATCGCCGTCATCGCCCGCCCGCTCCTCTCTCGCCCGCAACCAACGGCGGACCAGCACCACGCCAAAGAACCACAATGCGATGGCGATCACGCCCATCAGCGCCGCCGATCCCAGATTGCCCTCAAGCGCGTCCATGATGCCATCGCCGGCGAACGCGATGATCGCCGTCTTAGGCAACACACCCAGCGTTAGACCACCCATGAACGCCCAGAAATTCACGCGCGCCGCGCCGAACGCCATGTTCACAACGATGAAGGGCGCGGTCGGCAGGAAACGCACGATGAAGCTGGCCCAAAACGCGTTTCGGCCCATGAACCGTGTGAACCGGCCACCGGTGGCGCCGCCGAAGCGTTTCCTGGTTTCGCCGCTCGCGAACCGACCAGTCAGATATGTGATCGCGCCGGACGCGATGGTGGCCGCCCACGCGTACCAAAAACCGACTTCCGGTCCGAACGCGACCACGCAGGCCGTGATCAGCACAAATTGGGGCGCGCCGACATAAGCCGTCAGCGTGAAAATCAGGATCGTGGCCGGCAGACCCCAATGGTCGCGTTCAGCGCCGCCGAGCCACGCATCAATAAACGCTTCGATTTCCTCTTGATAAAAGAGCCGGCCAATGACCAGCATCACGCCAGCGACGACGAAAAGACCGATGGTCACCGCAAGCGCGCGCCACGCGCGCGCGTCCATGTTGGTGACGAAGTCCTCGATGCGCGCGCGCACGCTGCGCGGACCGCTTAGCGGCTGGTTCTGAGGCGCCTCAGGCGGCGAAGTATTCATACCGTCCGGCTGTGGCGCGGCCAGCGGCCAGGGTCAAGCAATCAAGCGCGTTGCGGACGCTTGCCCAACAGCAGCGAGAAGTCGAACGCCCGCGCGGCGGCGGCCCGCCTTGGCTTCGCCTTAGCGCCCTTGGCTTGGGGGATCTCCATGTCGTTCATGCGCGGCTTTAGCCCGCGTATCAGGTCTTCCTCGACGCGACGGCGGTCTACTTCATCATGGATCGGCCCCATGACGTAGCGCTCAGTGGCGCCGTAGTACCAGTATGCCCGCGGCCACTTCTCATGCCCCATCAGCCGCGAGCGCAGGTCGTGCGCCTTGCCCACGTAAAGCGGCTCGAGGAAGAACACCCAGCGGCGGCGAACAAAGACGTAGATGCCGCCCTGCCCCCCTTCGGGGAGGCCCTCCTTGGTCAATACGCACTTGAAACGATAACGCTGACCGCTTTCGCCGCGCCAAGAATGTCCACCGAACAAAAACATGCGCGATCTCCAGAATCTCGTCCGCTTCAAGCTCGGCGGCGAATCGTAAATGCGTCGTTAAGACAATTGCGCGCGCGCGCGGGCGGCGTCATGCTGGGACATGCCGCTCAAAACTTTGCCGCCGCTCTCCATGCGCGATCGGGCCGACGACCCCTCGGGTTTCGCTGAAGCGATTGGCGATTCCTACCGACAATTCGGGTTCGCCATTGTTCGAGACCATGGGCTGGACCGAGGCGTCATCGAGCGCGCGCTCGCCGCCACGAAGGCCTTTTTTGCACTGCCGGACGCGGTCAAGCGGCGTTACCATATTACTGGCGGCGGCGGTCAGCGCGGCTACATCCCGTTTGGCGTTGAGGCCGCGAAAGGCGCGGAGAAGGTCGATCTCAAGGAATTTTGGCACGTTGGCCGCGAACTGCCGGACGGGCACCGTTTCCGGCCGTACATGCCGGAGAACCTCTGGCCCGCGGAAGTGCCAAGCTTCAAGCAAGACGTTTACGCGTTGTACCAAGCGCTGGACGCGCTTGGGGCCAAGCTGCTGGAATCGCTCGCGCTCTATTTGAAGTTGCCGCCCGATTTCTTTGTCGAGGCCGTGCGTGACGGCAACTCAGTGCTTCGCCTCCTCCACTATCCGCCCATTTCGCCGAACCCGGAAGGCATTCGTGCTGAAGCGCACGAAGACATCAACGCCATCACGTTGTTGCTCGGCGCGGAGGAAGCTGGTCTGCAATTATTGACCCGCGAAGGCGAGTGGATTGACGTCGCCCCGCCCGAGGGCGCGCTCGCGGTCAACATGGGCGATATGCTGCAGCGGCTCACCAACCACGTCTTGCCGTCGACGACGCATCGCGTGCGCAACCCAAGCGCGGAGCGCGCGCACCTGCCGCGTTACTCGATCCCCTTCTTTCTGCATTTCGCGCCGGATTTTCTGATCAAGACGCTGCCCGGTTGCATCACGCCGGACAACCCCGACCGCTATCCGGCGCCGATCACAGCGCAGGATTATCTGCTGGAACGGTTGCGCGAGATTCGCCTGATGTAGCTAGGCGCACTCGAATGCGATCGGCAGCGCCTTAAGGCCGTTGACGAAATAGCTTTCCACATATCGCGGCTCGCCATCGAGCCGTACGCTTTTCAGGCGCGGCAACAATTCCTCGAAGAGCACGCGCATCTCCAACCGCGCCAGGTGCTGCCCCAAACACAGATGCGCGCCGAAACCGAAGGCCAACTGCCGGTTCGGCGACCGATCGATGTCGAACTTGTCGGGGTTCGAGAAGACGTCCTCGTCGCGATTGCCCGACGCGTAGCACAGCATTAGCCAGTCGCCCTGTCTGATCGCGCGCCCACGCAGCGTCGTGTCGGCGGCGGCCGAACGCATGAACGTCTTAACCGGCGTCGCCCAGCGGATCGCCTCCTCGATGAGCGCGGGCACGAGCGAAAGATCGCCGCGCACGCGATCCAGCAGCCCAGGTTGCGAGGCAAGCGCCCACATCGCGCACGCTGTCGAGGAGGATGTGGTGTCGTGACCGGCTGTCGCGACGATCGTGTAGTAACCCGTCGCCTCGATCGGCCCCATCGGCGCGCCGTCGATTTCAGCGTTGGCGATCAGGGTCGCCAAATCGTCGCGCGGATGCTTTCGCCGCTCTTCGCTGATTTTGCCGAAATAGTCGCTGAAATCCTGCACCACAGCCATCATCAGCTGCAAGTACTGTTCGGTCGTGAGCGCCGCCTGAAAACGCTGCGTGTCAGGGTCGGTAGCGCCGAACAATTCCTGCGTAAGGCGCAGCATGCGCGGATAATCTTCCTGCGGAACGCCCAAGATATTCATCACCACGCGCAACGGATAGTGCAGAGCCACGTCCTTCACGAAGTCGCATCGACCAGGCAAAGCGACGAACTCCGCCACGGCGTGCTTCGCCAGCGCGCGAATCTCCCCTTCGCGCTTCTTCACGTTTTGCGGCATGAACCAACCCTGCGTAAGCGCGCGGTATTTCATGTGCTCGGGCTCGTCCATCTGGACAAGCGACTTGACCAGATGCGGCGTTCCCGTGATGGCGCGCGCCCGCGCTTCCGCCTCTTTGTTCGTGAGCGTCGTCGGCCTGACCGCTGAAGGAAACAGCGCATTGTTTTTGCTGACCTCCAAGATATCCGCGTGCTTGGAGACCACCCAAAAAGGATCAAATCCATCAGGCTGTGCGATCCCCAAGGGGTTATTGGCGCGCATCCATCTGTAAGCGTCAAACAACGCCTCCGTGGCGTACGCCGCTGGGCTGACGAGAGTCTCGGAGATGTGGGAAGGCAGCGTGAGCGTTGACATAATCACCTCGGTCGCCGCCAAGCATGCGACGCGCGTCGCGCACCCGCAAGGACGAGGCGCTTGCGCGCGCCTGCCCTTGGGGTAAGACACCCGCATGTGGCGCAACATCATGCTTTATGGCTTCGCGGCGCTCGCGGGGCTCGTTCTTTATGGCGCGCTTCGCGCGACCCTTGGATTCGGGCTCACGATGCTCTTGTCGGTCGCAGCGCTCATCGTCGTCGGTTTTGTGATTTACCGGAACCTTCAAACCAACCGCAAAGTGCCGGACGCAACACCCGAGATGCGCCAACGCGCGCTGCTTTTTACCCCAGAGCCGGGAAAGGCCGCGCTCTACCTTGTCCGCACGCAATTCGTAGGCAAGGCCGTGGGAATGAACATCACGATCAACGGACGCGACATCACGCAATTGAAGAGCCCACGGTTCACCCGCGTCGACCTAGCGCCGGGAGCATATTCTGTTGGAGCCACGATCGCAGCGCAGGCCAAGAGCTTCAGCGAGTTGACGGTCAATGCCAACGCCGGCGATGTCATCGTCGTGCAGTGCGCCATGGAGCCGCAAATGATCGGCTCAATCTGCAAACTCGTGCGCGTTGACCTGGACAAAACGCGCAAAGACATCGAGCGCGCGCGCATGGTAGCGCCGGACGCGTCACCGTCATGAAAGAAAAAACCCCGACTCCAGTGGAGCCGGGGTTTTCAAGCAGAATCCCGCAACGACTTAGAGGATTGCGCCAATCCGGGCGAACCCGGCGTTGCGTGTCAAACTCGCGCCGGAGCGATCGCGATCGAACAGCGAGCCGCCAAAATTCCAGCGCGCGCCGATCGTGAACATATCGGCGTCGACGCCGCTAAAATCAGCTGTTGTGTAACCGCCGTAGATGCTGATCGGGCTCGAAGAGAATTGATATTCGGCGTTGACGCCAAACGATGTCAGATCATCACCCTCAATATCCGCATAACCCAATGCGCCGCCGATCGAGAAATTGTCGGTCGCGAAATGGGTGAGCCCGAGGTCGATGCTTGAGATCTGAGCGTCGAGATCGCTTGAGTCCGAATAGGTGATCGCGCCGCTCAAGGTTGTCCGCGCCATGTAGTAGGCGCCCTCGGCGCCGATATTCCAATAGCCATAGTCGAACGAACTGCCGAACTCGGTGTTGCCAAGACCGACAAACGCACCAAGCATGGAGCTCTCGTTGCGGGTAAAGATGTGCCCCGCAAGGTTGTAAGTGTCGACCTCAGGGCCGCCGCCGCTATATTCGTGCATGCCATACGAGCCATCGATCTGAAACCCGATAGAGCCGTCGCCGCCCCAAGCCGTGGCGCCGCCAAATTGCCAGGTGTCGATATCGCCGCTGCCAACTTCAGTGCTCGAGTAACCTGCCTCGACATAACCCGATTGCGCCATCGCAGCGCCAGGCGAGGCGATGGCTAGCGCGGCAGCCGCACCGTACAAAAACTTCTTCATGAGGCTTCCCCTCCTTCTTAAAACGAACTCCCAATTTGGGACGATATTGACACTGCCCCCACCCGCCAGCCCAAAGGTGAGCAGATCGCTGGTTCTCAGCTTCATGTGGTATTAGCGCAACGCACGCTGGACACCGTCTACACTGCAATCGGCGCCTTGATGCCCGGATGCGCACTGTAATTCGCGAGCCGGAAGTCACCGTATTCAAACGCGAAAATATCCATCCGCTCAGGATTGAGCGCCATGGTTGGCGCGGGATATGACGTGCGCGAGAGTTGCAAACGCGCTTGATCGAAGTGGTTGTGATACAAGTGCGCGTCGCCAAACGTATGGACGAATTCGCCCGGGCTAAGCCCCGTGACCTGCGCCATCATCTGCGTCAGCAAGGCGTAAGAGGCGATATTGAACGGCACGCCGAGAAAGACGTCAGCGCTGCGCTGGTAGAGCTGGCAGCTGAGGCGTCCATCCGCGACGAAGAACTGAAACAAGCAATGACACGGCGGCAAGGCCATCTGGTCAACATCCGCCGGATTCCACGCGCTAACAATATGCCGACGCGAGTTCGGGTTGGTTTTGATCGCGTGAACAACATTGGCGATCTGATCGATCACGCGCCCATCCTTCGCCTCCCAGCTGCGCCATTGCTTGCCGTAGACGGGGCCGAGCTCGCCGTCCTTGTCGGCCCACTCATCCCAAATGGTCACGCCCTGATCTTGCAGCCAACGCACGTTCGAGTCGCCGCGCAGAAACCAAAGAAGTTCGAGGATAATGCTTTTCAGATGCAGCTTCTTCGTCGTGAGCAAAGGGAAGCCAGCGCTCAGATCGAACCGCAGCTGGCGTCCGAATACGCCCCGCGTGCCCGTTCCCGTGCGGTCGCCACGGTCAACGCCGTTCTGCAGGATGTCCGCCAGCAGTGAGAGGTACGCCACGTCGGCTGGGCTCGGCTCGGCCTGGGCGACGGGTAGGGGCTGAACGCTCATGAAAGCAATATGGGCCGACTCGGCCCTCCTTCCTATGTCGCACATGCTCCCCGTCCGCCGCGCCGCACTTGCCGGATCAACGGTCCCGCCAACCAAGCAGCGCGCGCGTTCACGTCGACGCCCGCCGCGCGCAACGCCCGCGCCATCCATTGGTTGCAAACATTGAACAGGTGAAACGAGCCGCGCGTTCGCAGGAACGCCGAGCGACCCACCACCTTGCCGTCGGATGTCTTGATAGGGTCGCCCTCGGCGTCGAGCACGAGGGCGCGGTCGATGTAGGCCACAAAGCGCGCCGCGCCCTCGCGGGAGACGCCAATCGCCATATCGTCATTGGGTCCGAGATACGCAGAAGACGGCCCGGCATTGTAAGCGACATGAAGTACGCTCGGGCTCGGCGGAATAATCGCATCAAGACCCAACAGGAGGTCAGTCCCGTTGGAATAGTAGAAGCGCTGGTCGCCCCATCCGATCAGGAAGCTGTGCGCGGCGGGGAACATTCGGCGCAGCGGATGGTCAGCCGGAAATATCTCCGCCGGCGCGCCGATGTCGCTGTGGAAGCCGTTTGAGTAGAGGTGCAATTCCACGCAGTCGCCCGCGCGTGGCGGCGGCGCGTCTGGCGCGGCGGTGGGCACATACAAGTACGCCAGGAGCGCGAAAAGCGCGACGATCAGCGCGTCAACAATGGGGCGGCGACGCCTTACCGTTCGCTCAACAGCCTCACCCTGAACGCCCATCCCGCGAGCCCCGCCCCCGCCATCGGCGCCACAATGAACAACCATAGCTGGCCGATCGCGTCGCCCATGACCCAAAGCGCGGGCCCGAGCGACCGCGCCGGGTTCACCGATACGCCCGTCACTTGGATGCCGACAATGTGAATCGCCGCCAGCGTGAGCCCGATGGCGAGCCCGGCGAAATCACTCGGCGCCCCTGGTTGGGTAACGCCCAGGATGGTCACCAGGAAAAGAAAGGTCGCCACAACCTCAAAGACCGCCCCGGCGGCGAGGCCATAATGACCGGGCGAGTTGTCGCCGAAACCGTTTTGGCCCAACCCGTTCACGTCGAGCGCATAGTCTGGCGAACCGGACGCGATGACGTAGAGCACGCCGGCCCCCACGATAGCCCCCAGACATTGGGCGGCCCAGTAGCCAAGCATGTCACGCAGCTCCATGCGCCCCGCCGCCCAGCATCCGAAACTCACGGCCGGGTTCACATGACAGCCGGATACCTGGCCGATGCCGTACGCCATCGCCACGATGGCGAGGCCAAACGCCAGCGCGATGCCGAGCTGGCCGACAATGCCAAAGCCCGCGAGCACCGCGGCGCCGCACCCAATCACAACCAAAGCGAACGTGCCGACAAATTCGGCCGCGAGTTTTTTGATCATGGGATCCTCCCGAAATTCTACTTACCGCGAGTCGGGCATCCGCTGCGCTTCCCCTGAGACGCGCGCGCGCCTATATTCCGACTCGTCCGGGCAACCGGACTATGGCGATAAACGCGCAGAGATAGGCGGATCGGACCCGGGTGCGATGCCCGGCGGCTCCACCATTTCAGGTGTCAGGCGCCAAAACTCAGGTGTCAGATTCATTCGCTGATACCCGACACCCGACACCCTCGTTATGGGGCCGAAATAGGATCGACGGACGTTGAAGGCTGCTGCTTTTGCTCGGGTGGTCCCGTTACAGGCCGAACAGCATAGTTGCGAATGACAACAACGCTGAGGAATTCGCCCTCGCTGCGTAAGCAGCGCGGAGTTTTCCGACTCTCAAGTCCTACCGAGTAGCATCGCTAGGCGGGGCCCCCCGGCGCCCGGCAACAGAAGCCGGGGATTTCTCCCCTTCCGCCCGTCAATCCTCAGAACCGCCAGAACACATGGATAACGTCAACATCACGCGCACCGGCCGGTGCCTCTGCGGCGCGGTGCGTTTCGAGACCCGCGGCGCGCCGCGCTTTATTTCCAACTGCCACTGCGAAAGCTGTCGCCGCGCCGCGTCTGCGCCATGCGTGACCTGGGTCGGCTTCCTGGCGGAGAATGTCACCATCACCGGTGAAACCCTGCGCGGATTTGCTTCGTCGCCCGGGGTCACGCGCTCTTTTTGCGGCGCCTGCGGCTCGCCGATCGCCTTCCAAGGCGAACGCTGGGCGGACGAAACGCATGTGCCGGCCTGCGCCTTTGACGATCCCAGCACGCTTGCACCGGCGAGCGATTTTTTCGCCGAAGAGAAGCTGCCTTGGGCGACGTTGCTTGCCCCCGCGAAACCCGATTGAGTTATCCACACGCGGCGACCGCCGCCGCGAACCCCACGCGCGAAAGATTCCCGTTTTCGCGCAAACATTTGCGGCGCGTTCGATGTCGCCGCACTGCTGCGCGCTGCATTGCGCGCAGGAAACGTTTCGCCTGCGAAGTCGTGCTGCAACTGCTTTTCGCGCGCGATGGAACAACAATTGACGCCCCGAAATGAGCCGGTAAGTGTGAGCGCGGGAGTCAGGGGAGTTCGCCGCGTGGCCGACGATAAGATCGGATATGAACAGCTGATGCAGGACGCGCTGCGCAGCGTCGTGCGCGCCGCGTTGCAGGAAGCTGCAAGCCCCCGCGGCTTGCCGAGCAAGCACCACTTCTACATCACCTTCCGCACCCACGCGCCTGGCGTGATCATTCCAGATCATTTGCGCGCGCGCTATCCGGACGAAATGACCATCGTGCTGGAGCACCAATTCTGGGATCTTGAGGTGTACGCGGATCGTTTCCGCGTGATCCTGAAGTTCTCCGGTCAACCGCATCCGATCACGATCCCGCTCAAGGCGGTGACGCGCTTCTTCGATCCCAGCGTGAAATTCGGGCTGCAATTCGAGCAACATGCAATGGACGAAGCGCGGCTTGCGTCGGGAGACGACGCCGTGCAAGCGCCGCCGGCCCGTGAAGCGAACCCCGAGCCGGCAGCGAGCCAATCCTCGATTGTCAGCCTCGACGCGTTTCGCAAAAAATAGGCGGCTTCAAGCCCGCCGCACGGCGCGCAAGCTGATCTGATCGCGCTCGCCGGTTACGCGCTCGCAAGCGAGCTTGGCGATTTGGCTGTCGTCGAAGAACACGTGCCCCTTCAGCGCGTCGAGAAGCGCCTTGGCCAGATTGTCGAGGTCAAGGCGCGGCGGCTCGCCCAAGTAAGTCATCGTGATGTCGACCTCGAACTCCCCGTACCGGGGGCGAATTTCGAAGTCCTTTCGGAAAAACTCATAGACAAGCGGCTTGTAGTAGCGAGCCTGCGTGGTCACGCCTTCGATGACGATCTCAACGCCCTTGTCGATCTCGCGGGCGCGCACCTTGCCGCGCCCGTTCCAAGCCTTCATGCGGAAACGCCGTGCGTCGCGCGCATCGCCGCCAAGATCGCGGCGCGAAACGCCGCGCGGCGCTGCATTTCTCCGTCCGGCGCATAGTGAAAACACGGCGCATCGATCCCATGCGCGCGCAGCGCGGCTTCCGCCTCGTCCAGCTTCCCCCAAATCGACACGAACACGCAGCGCTTCAGCACGTCTGGGTTTCCAAGCGCTTCTTGCGCCCAGATCCCGCCGTCCGACAGGTCGACGACGATCACGTCGGATGACGTCACCAACAAATCCAGCACAAGCGGTCGCCACCCCGCGGCAGCGCTCAACGACATCGCTTCCGCGCCCAAAAGAGCGTTGAAATTCATGCCCGGCAAATTGCTCAGCGCGGAGGCGCGCGCCCGGTAGTCCGTAGCGCCCCGAATGGCGCCGCCGCGTTCGCCCGGCGCAAGGCTGACGACATGGCCGTACGGGCGCAACTCAGCAGCGATCATTCTGCGCAGCGGCGCATTCGTCATGGCGCTCGCCACCGGACGCAACAACGCCACGCGCGCCGGCTTGAGGCGCAAGAGCGACGCCATCCCCCAGAGCATCGCCAGACCTCCCGCAATCGCGAGCAGGAGCGCGCCGATTGGCGCCCAACGCGCCAGCACTGGCGCCACCTGCTGTGCCGCGAGCACGGCCAGCGCCGCCACGGCCGCGCAGACCGCGCTCCACCCTGCAAGCGCGCGTGCGCCCCTGCCCCAGCCCAAGAAGAGCCGATCGCCGCGCGCGAGATCGGCGGGGCGGATGAAGGCAGGCGCGGTCACATGCCAGGGGTCAGGGTTTCCGCCGCGGGCGCGGAGTTCCGCCGCCGCCGCGGCGCGGGCTGCTTCGCTATGGTCTGGGTTTTGCGCGGCCGCCATCAACGCGCGATCGGAAAGCCGCCGCACCGCGTCTTCCGACGGCGCTTCCTCACGCAACGCATTCTGCGTTCGCATGTCCCGCAAGTGCATGCGCCAATCCCCAGCTTGATTGACTGACTTCATGCCCATATCCCCTCTAGGCGCAACGCGTCAGATTTTCCCAAGGCACTCCCGATGACAACCCGCACTGAAACAGACACCTTTGGCCCGATCCAGGTGGAGGCTGACAAATATTGGGGGGCGCAAGCTCAACGATCCTTGGGAAATTTCAAGATCGGCGAGGAAAAGATGCCCAAGCCGGTGGTCCGCGCCCTGGGCATCGTCAAGCGCGCGGCGGCCGAGACCAACATGGCCCTGGGCAGGCTTGATCCCGCGCTCGGCGACGCCATCGTGAAGGCGGCTCAAGAAGTCATTGAAGGCAAGCTGGACGCGCACTTTCCCCTATCGGTCTGGCAAACGGGCTCCGGCACCCAGTCGAACATGAACGCCAACGAAGTGATCTCCAACCGCGCCATCGAGATGCTTGGGGGGGAGAAAGGCTCCAAAAAGCCAGTCCATCCCAACGACCATGTCAACATGAGCCAAAGCTCGAACGACACCTTCCCTACGGCGATGCATATCGCGGCGGCGGAAGAGATCGAGCATCGCCTGAAACCGGCGCTTCAGGCGCTCAGAAACGCGCTCAACGACAAGGCGCAGGCGTGGGCGCACATTATCAAGATTGGCCGCACCCACACGCAAGACGCAACGCCGCTGACGCTGGGACAAGAATTCTCCGGCTACGTTCAGCAGCTCGACAACGGCTTGCACCGCATCGAACAGTCGATGCCATTGCTCATGCAGCTTGCTCAGGGAGGCACGGCGGTCGGCACGGGGTTGAACGCACCAGTCGGTTTCGCGGAAAAGGTCGCCGAGCGCATCGCGGCCATCACGCAGATGAAGTTCACGAGCGCGCCCAACAAGTTCGAAGCGCTCGCCGCGCATGACGCAATGGTGTTCGCCCACGGCGCGCTCAACACGGTCGCGGTCTCATTGTTCAAAATCGCCAATGACATTCGCTTCCTTGGGTCGGGCCCCCGCTCCGGGTTGGGCGAATTGATGTTGCCCGAGAATGAACCTGGCTCCTCGATCATGCCGGGCAAGGTGAACCCGACCCAGTGCGAGGCGCTGACCA
>ERZ761602.1591-NODE-1591-length-40289-cov-11.999652_pt1 | contig 40289 bp, 29 predicted proteins | sample MGYA00512165_ERZ761602 | MGnify/ENA primary metagenome ERZ761602 (study PRJEB28899, sample SAMN02445085) | bioreactor sludge metagenome | biome: EBPR sludge; isolation source: Thorneside wastewater treatment plant | place: Australia: Brisbane, Thorneside...
GCGCACTGCTCAGCGCCGCGCTCGGCATGACGCTGGTGCTGGGTTCGATCCTCTGGATGAACCGCAAGGGTGTCATCGTCACTGGCGACAGCGGCACCGCGATCAGCCAGATCAACGCGGAGAAGCGCGAAAAGCCCAAACCGACCCGCGAGGTGCAGAAGCGCGAGCCGCCCAAGAAGCAACCGCGCCGCGCACCTGCGCCGCCATCGGCGAACCTGGGCTCCGCGCTGGCCGGCCTCGATTTCGGCCTGCCGCAGTACGAAGCGGACGATCTCTCCGCGCTCGGCGGCAACCTGCTCGGCGACGGCAAGGATGTGGTGATGACCGATTCCTCGGTCGATGTGCCGCCCAAGCCGACGCTGCAGGTGGCGATTCCCTACCCGGTACGCGCCAAGGCGCAGGGCGTCGAAGGCTATGTGCTGCTCAGCGTGCTGATCAGCCCAACCGGTCAGGTCGAGCGCGTCAAGGTGCTCGAAGCGCAGCCGGCCGGCATCTTCGAAGCGGCCGCCGAAGCCGGCGTCAAGTCGTGGAAGTTCGAGCCGGCGCAGTACCAGGGCCAGGCGGTACGGGTGTGGGCGACGCAGCGGGTGAGGTTTGATCTGTCATGAGCAGGAAAATGGACACCAGGAAAATGGAAAAAGGAAAATGGAAAAAGGAAGAGCGGCGCGCTGCGAGGTCGGTACTTGTCGCGCTCTGGCTGTCCCTTTTTCCCTTTTCCCTTTTCCTTTTTCCAACTGCTTGCCTCAGCGCCACGGATGAGCCGAATTACCTGGAACTCGCCGCCGTGCTCGCCTCCGATGGCAACTACGACAAGGCGACTCTCGAGTACGCCAAGGTCGACGCCGCCGATCCGGAGCTGGATGCGATCAAGTACCACACGCTGGGCGGGATGATCGCGCTCAACCTGCAGCAGCCGGAAGCCGCCGTCGCCGCCTTCGACAAGGCGATCGCCGCCGGACAGACCGAACCGACGATCTTCCTGTATCTGGCACAGGCGCAGTTCGGACTGGAGCGTCATGCCGATGTGCTGAAGACCCTGGACCGCGGCGGCGCTGCCTTCGACACACTGCCGTCGGTGTTCCTGATGCGCGCCCAGGCGCACTGGCTGCTCAAGGATCGCGAGCGCGCGTTTGCGACGCTTGCCGACGGCGCACGGCGCTTCCCGGCCAACACCCAGTTCCTGCGTCGCGAAGTGTTTTTCCTGATGGAGCTTGGCCTCTATCAGGAAGCCGCCGCGCGCGGACAGCGCTATCTCGCCGTGGCCGAGGGCAAGGAAGAGGATTACGTCGCGATCGGCAACGCGCTCAAGCGCGCGCGCCAGTTCGACGCAGCCCTGGTGTTCCTGGAATCGGCGCGGATGCAGTTCCCGGCCAGCGAGAACGTGGTCAAGGTGCTCGCGGCGACCTATCTGGACAACGGCCAGCCGCTCGCGGCCGGCGAATTGATGTACCGCGCGGCGCTGGGCAATCCGGCACTGAAGCCTGAAGCGGCCGAACTATTCCGCCGCGCCAAACTGTATGCGCGCGCGTTGGCGGTCAACGCGGAAATCACCGATCAGTCGCTGAAACTGAAGCAACGCCTCGGCATCCTGATCGAACTCGGTCGTTTCGCCGAAGTGCGCGGCATGGAGACGGCGCTGGCGCGCACGCGCCTGCTCGACGACGAGGACGTGCGTTACGCGCTCGCTTACGCCCAGTTCAAGGAAGGCGACTTCGAAGCCGCCGAGCGCAATCTCGCCAAGCTGACCAAGCCCGATTTGTTCCGCAAAGCGACCGAACTGCGCCAGTCGATGCAGGACTGCGCCGACGAGCGCTGGCGGTGTAGTTGACGATTTGTAGGTCACGTTGCTCGCGCAGCGAGCTACGTGACGTCGGCGTCGATCCCGTCACGCAGGCCGCGCTGCGGCGAACGTGACCTGCGAACTCTTCGTGTGAGCCGTAAAACAGATTTTTATCCGCAAAGGACGCAAAGGACGCAAAGAAGAGCAAATGGAAGCGCTTTCCTTTGCGTTCTTTGCGTCCTTTGCGGACAAAAAACCAATATCGGCACCCGGTTGAGCCTGTGCGCTTGCTCACAGGCGGGTCGGTATCAGAGGAAGAGCAGAAACTGATGAAGCGCCCCCACCCCCGCCGCACCCTGCTCGCCGCGCTGCTATCGCTGGCGCTGGCCGCGAATGCGCAGGACGCCAGTGTCGATGTCTACGGTTTTGACAGCGAGTCCGGCCCGACCGCGAACTACCGCGTCCGCATCAACGGCGTCGAGCAGGCGCCGAACCAGTTCGGTGCGTTGCGGCTGGTGCTGCCGGCCGGCGAGCACCGACTGGAGATCCTGCGCGATGGCCAGGTGGTCAGCACGCTGCCGCTGGTCACCGTTGCCGACGAAATCGCCGAGCTGATCGTCAACTTCGAGGCCGATGGCCGCGCGACCGTCAGCCTGGAGAGTTCCGCGCAATCGACACGCGACCTCGCCGAAAAGGTCGAAATCGCCGATCCGGGTTTGCTCGAGGGCCAGGTCGTCAGCGCCGAAAACGGCAAGCCGATCGCCGGCGCACGCGTCTACATCGCCGGCACGCCTCTCGATCTCACCACCGACGCCGACGGTCGCTTCAGCGCGCAGGTTCCCGGCGGCACCTACTCGGTGTCGGTGCTGGCGCCGAGCTTCGCGTCGCAAACACTGGATGCCGTCGAGATCCCGGCCAAGGGCAAGGCACAGCGTTATGTCGAATTGACGCCGGCGGGGTTGGAACTGGCCGAGTTCGTGGTCACCGAGCCCTTCGTCGAGGGCTCTCTGGCGGCCTTCGTCGAGGAGCGCAGAACCTCGGCAGCAGTGACCGACATCATCGGCGCCGAGCAGATTGCCAAGGCCGGCGATTCGGACGCCGCCGGTGCGCTCAAGCGCGTCACCGGCCTGACCCTGGTCGGCGGAAAGTACATCTACGTGCGCGGCCTCGGCGAACGCTATTCGGCGGTGCTGGTCAACGGCGCCCAGGTGCCGAGTCCCGATCCGACGCGTCGCGTCGTGCCGCTCGACCTGTTTCCCACCGAGATCCTGCAGGGCGTGGTGGTGCAGAAGACCTACTCGGCCGACATGCCTGGCGAGTTCGGTGGCGGCACCATCCAGTTGCGCACCAAGGGTCTGCCCGAGGGACCGTTCCTGAAGATGAGTCTGGGCCTTGGCGGCACCGAAGGCGGCACATTTGCGGACGGCCTTTATTACGACGGTGGCAGTCGCGACTGGAGCGGTCAGGACGATGGCACGCGCGACATTCCGGGCGCACTCGACCAGATCCGCCGCGATGGTGATGTGTTGCGCCTGCGCTCGACCTTCAATCCGAACGGACTCACGGCGGAGGAGATCGAAGCGGTCGGCGAGCAGGTGTCCGGGGTTTACGACATCGAACCGGAGAACACCGGTCTCGACCACAGCGTTTCCATCAGCGGCGGCAACAGCTGGCAGATCGGCGACGACTGGAAGGTCGGCTTCATCGCCTCGGCGCGGCATGCGCGCGGCTTCGACACGGTCGACGAGACGCGGCGTTATTTCGTCGCCAGTTCCTCCGGACTGCAACTGCGCGACGAGATCGAGCAACGCAGCACCCGCGAGGAAATCGACGCCAGCGGTTATGTCGCTGTCGGCGTGGAGTACACCGAGGACCACAAGTTGCGCGCGAACTCGATCCTGCTGCGGCAGACCGAAGACGAGGCGCGCATCGGTTTCGGCACCGCCGACAACCAGCAACTGGAACGTTACCTGCTGGAATGGGTGGAGAACGAACTGATCCTGAACCAGATGGGCGGCGAGCACCTGCTGCCATGGTGGCACCAGAAGGCGCAGTTCGACTGGCAGGTCACCGGTGCGCGCGCCAACCGCTATGCGCCGAACACACGCGAGTACCGCTACAACATCACTTTCGACGGCGAGCGCGAACTGTCGCAGTTCGGCGAGTCCAACCGCTCCAGTTGGGCCGATCTGGTCGACGATTCGGATTCCTTCGACCTCAACCTGAAGCTGCCGTTCGCCTGGAGCGACTGGGTCGAAGGCGGCTTCGGCGTGCACTACGGCGAACTCGACCGCGACCGCGATTCCTACATCCGTCGCTATCAGTTCGCCTTCGCCTTTCCGAACACGCCGGCCGGGCGTGCCGAGCGCGATGCACTGATCCGGCTGCCGTCGCTGGAGCAGACCTTTGCGCCCGCCAACATTCGCCCGGATGCGTTCGTGCTGACCGAAACCACTCAGCCTACCGACAACTATGTGGCAGAGCAGCGGCTCGATTACCTGGGTTTGTCGTTCGAGGCCAACATCTTCGACAAGTTCCGCATCAACTTCGGCTATCGCGAAGAAGACAACTACCAGGAAACCACGACGTTTTCCGTGGTCAACCCGGGTCAGGTCGAAACCGGTCTGATCGACCAGACCGACTATCTGCCGGCCGCGGCGGCGACCTGGTGGATCAACGATGCGCAGCAACTGCGCCTGGGTTACAGCCGCACCGTGTCGCGCCCTGATTTTCGCGAGCTGAGCCCGGCGCCTTACGTCGATCCGATCCTCGATTTCACCACTTTCGGCAACCCCGATCTGGTCACCGCCGGGATCGAAAACTACGACCTGCGCTGGGAATACTATTTCTCGCCGACCGAGAGCTTTTCGATCGCCGCTTTCCGCAAGGACTTCACCAATCCGATCGAAAAACAGTTGCTTCCTGGCTCCGGCAGCATCCTGCTGACCTTGGCCAACGCCGAGTCCGCCACCAACCAGGGCGTCGAGTTCGACATCTACAAGCAGCTCGGCTTCATGAACCGCTGGTTCGAAGACGCCAGCTGGGCGCAGGCATTGAAGCTCGACCAGATCGACTGGAACAACTGGTTTGTGTCGACCAACTACGCCTACATCGACTCGGAGATCCAGCTCGACGAAGCATCGTCGGGCTTCAACACCAACCTGCAGCGCCCGCTCGAAGGGCAATCGCCCTACGTGGTCAACTTTCAGCTCGGTTACCAGTCCGAAGACACCACGCGTGAGGCGACGCTGCTCTACAACGTCTCCGGCGAGCGCATCGTGCAGGTCGGTGTCGACGGCCAGCCGGACGTGTACGAGCAACCCTTCGGTCAGCTCGACTTCAATTATCGACACAAGTTCGCCAACGACTGGTCGATGCGCGTTCGCCTGCGCAACCTGCTCGATCCGACCGTCGAATATCTGCAGGGCGATGGCGTGCTGCGCGAGTTCAAGCGCGGCCGCGAGCTGACGCTGAGCGTGGAGTGGGCGCCGCTGTAGCCTTTGCGGCACGGGGCGCGAGAGAGCTCGCACGCAGACGCTTCTCCAGGGCGCTGCAGTTGCCTTGGTGGGTCCAGACCTGTCTGGACGCTCTCCATCGACAAACCCGTAGGCGCACAGACGCGCTGCGCTTGTTCGCGCATCGAAGCTGTGGGAGCGGGTTCATCCCGCGAAAGCTCTCGCGGAGTAAATCCGCTCCCACATGAAAATCAATGCCTTGTGGCGTGTTCGGTGTCTGGACCCACGACGAGCTTGTGCCCGCTGCCCCGTCAATGTTGCGCTGTCATCCCACTGTCACGCATGCGTCGCATCGCTGCAACGCTCCCAGTCGATGCTGCGGGTCCCCGGCTCGGAACGACCCATCGCTTCCGCACCGCCCGCTTCCGTTCCCCTGAAGGAGTTAACCATGTCCAATCGAATTCGTGCGACTGCGCTGGCCGCGGCACTTGCCGGCGCCATGTTCGGCGCTCCCGCTTTCGCCGCCCTGCAACTGAGCGACGCCTTCGATGGCGCGGTGTTCAATCCCGCCGAAAATGGTCGCGGCGCCTTCGTCGATGTCGCCAAGGGCGCCGACGGAAGCTCGGTGTATTCGATGGCGATGTTCACCTTCGACAGCACCGGCGCGCCGGTCTGGCTGCTGATCAACGCCGTCATGAGCGAATTCCAGTACCGCGCCGTCGATGTCGACGTCCTGCGCCTGAATGGCGGCAGCTTCGGCAGCCCGTTCGTGGCGCCGGCCGCGGCATCCATCGGCAAGGCTACGCTGGAAGTCCACAGCTGCGGCCGCACCTCGGTCAACCTGACCATGAACGCCGGCTCCGGCTTCCCCAACAGCACCTTCGAGTACCAGCCGATCTCAGGCACCAACCAGTGCGTGTACACGCGCGAGTTCGCCGGTTGCCCGAGCTTCGCCACTGCGGCGCCGTCTTATGGCACGCGCGCCTGCCAGATCACCGGCAGCATCCTCGATCGCGAGATCACTCTGACCAATGAAACCACCTGGGTGCTGGAAGGCAAGGTTGGCGTCGGCAACGACAATGCCAACCCGTCGACGCTGCGCATCGAGCCGGGCACGCTGATCGTCGGTTCCGGCGATACTTTCGATCACCTCGCGGTGCTGCGCGGCTCGAAGATCTTCGCCGAGGGCACGCGCAACGCGCCGATCATCCTGACCAGTCCGTTCGAACTGCCGGGCGCCTCGCGTCCGCCGCAGTCCAAGGACATCGGCGGCTTCGTGATCTCCGGCAAGGCGCCGGCCAACTGCAACCCGAATTGCACCGCCGAGTGGGATCCGACCAACAAGTACGGCGGCACCGATCCGGCCGACAACAGCGGCATCGTGCGCTACATGCAGGTGCGCTACGCCGGTTACATCTTCACCACCAACCGCGAGCTGAACTCGTTCACGCTGAACGCGGTCGGCAGCGGCACCACGCTCGAGTACCTGCAGTCCTACCGCGGCGGCGACGACGGCATCGAGTTCTTCGGCGGCACCGCCAACGTGCGCCACTTCGTCGACAGTTGCGGCGGCGACGATTCGATCGACTGGGACGAGGGTTACAGCGGCAAGATGCAGTTCGCGCTGGTCAACCAGCGCGGATGCGACGGCCAGGATCATGGTTTCGAAGTGTCGAACAGCCCGACCAACTTCGACGCCACGCCGCGCTCGCGTCCGAGCATTGCCAACGTCACCGTGCGAGGCGGCGGCAGCGGCAGCCGCGACGGCCTCAACCTCAAGGAAGGCACGGGCGGCAACTTCTTCAACCTGGTGGTGACCGGCTTCGCGCGCTCCTGCATCGGCATCGAAGGCCTGCCGACGCAGACTGCCGCGGGCCCCGCCACGGCGCTGACCGGCGTGCTGACGCTGACCAACTCGGTGATCGACTGCGCCACCAACTTCCGCGAAGGCAGCGGCGTGACTGCCGGATACACCCAGGCCTGGTTCGAAGGGCAGGCCGGCAATGCGGCAGCACCGCTGGCGCTTGCGGGCTTCCTGCCGACCGCCGCGTCGCCGATCAACAACAAGCCGTTCAACCCGCAAACCGACTGGTTCATCCCGACCAATTATGCGGGTGCCTTCCGCAGCAATGCGGCAAGCGACAACTGGGCGGCTGGCTGGACGCACCGCTTGAACGACTGATCCAGGGCAACACTCCAAAGGGCCGATCGGCAGCACCGATGGGTTTCCTGGGCGCGGAGCGATCCGCGCCCTTTTTATTTTTGCGGGCCACATGGCGCGGCGCCCTCCAAGGGCCGCGAGTCGCAGTCTGGCGCGCTCCTAGAGGGCCGAGCGCCTGCTTGGCCGCTGTTGCGGTTGCTCTTGCTCTTGCTCCTGCTCGGTAGGGGCTTAGGCGCGTAACGGCCGAAAAGCGGCGCCGCAGGCGCGGCGCCCTCCAAGGGCCGCAAGCCGTAATCTGGCGCGCTCCTGGAGGGCCAAGCGCCTGCTTGGCCGCTGTTGCGGTTGCTGGCAGGCCTTCGGCTAACGCCGGCCCATCCACTCAAGTGCGTTGAGTTCCCCTTGGAAGCGCCAATCCTGATAGCGCGAGACCAAGCCTGCGCGCACTGGATTGTTGCGTACATATTCCCACTTTGCCCCGTAGGAGTCCTCGCGGCGCAATTGGTGATCCCAGAATTCGCGTTGCCACAAGCTCCAGCGGCCCTCACCGATTGCCCGTGTAGTGATCGAACGCCAGTAGGCGATCCAGCGATCCAGCGCGTTGGCGTCTGGCATCGGCGCACAGAACAGATGCAGGTGATCGGGCATGATCACGTAGCGACCGACACGCCATCGGTCTGCCTGAGCCCAGGCGCTACGCAAGGTGTCGTGGACGAGATCCTGGGCCAGACACGCACGGCGGTCCTTGGTGCAGCAGGTGAGAAAGATGATCGGGCTCGGATGATCGGGCTGCGGCAGCCAGTGAATCGGGTGCTTGCGGCGGATAGGTTCGTCCATTGATCGAGAATACAACCGGCCGCGAAAAGCGGCGCCGCAGGCGCGGCGCCCTCCAAGGGCTGCGAGCCGTAATCTGGCGTGCTCCTGGAGGGCCAAGCGCCTGCTTGGCCGCTGTTGCTCTTGCTCCGTCGGGGCTTCGGCGCGTTGGGCCGAAAAGCGGCGCCGCAGGCGCGGCGCCCTCCAAGGGCTGCAAGCCCTGATCTGGCGCGCTCCTGGAGGGCCAAGCGCCTGCTTGGCCGCTGTTGCTCTTGCTCCGTCGGGGCTCCAGCGCGTTTGGGACGAAAATCGGCGCCGCAGGCGCGGCGCCCTCCAAGGGCCGCAAGCCCTAATCTGGCGTGCTCCAGGAGGGCCAAGCGCCTGCTTGGCCGCTGTGCTCTTGCTGCGTCGGGGTCTCCGGCGCCTGCTTGGCCGCTCCCGCTTTCGGCTTATAGTGCGGACAATCGGTCACGGAGTCTGCACATGCTGCTGCGCGCGCTGCTGCCTTGGGCATTTCTGGCTCTGAGTTCGCTGGCAATCGCGGCGCCGACCGTCGTGCCGGAGCCGCTCAAGGACTGGCAGGCCTGGGTGTTGCACGGCGAAGAGTTCCGCCAGTGCCCGTTCTTTGCGCTCGGCAATCCACAGGATCGCGGCCAGCATGCCTGTGCGCTGCCGGGTGCGGCGAGCATTCGCATTGCGGACGGTCGTGCCGAAATCGCGGTCGGCTATCGGGTTTACGCGGCAGGCCATGTGGAGCTGGTGTACGCCGAAGATGCAGCGCCCGAAGCGCTCAGCGTGGACGGTCAGCCGGCGATCATCGGCGGCGCTGGCGGCGCGCCGCGGACCTGGCTGGAGCCCGGCGCGCGACAGCTGCGTTATGTGCTCGATCTGGCGGCGCAGCCGGAGTCGCTGATGGTGCCGCAATCGCTGCGTCTGATCGAACTCAGCGTCGATGGCCGGCCGATCTTCCCGCTCAACCGCGCCGGTGGCGAACTCTGGCTGCAGCGTGCCGAAACGGCGACCGAGAGCGACGCGCTGGAAGTGGTGGTGCATCGACTCTGGCGCGATGGCATCCCGCAGCAACTGGAAACGCGCATCGAGTTTCATGTTGCCGGAAAGGCGCGCGAAATCCGCCTCGGGCCGGCCTGGCCGGAGGGCTACGAGCTGACCCAGGTCGCGGGCGATCTGCCGGCGGTGGTCGAACCCGGACGCATGCTGCGCCTGCAGTCGACGGCGGGCAGCTTCCAGTTGCGCGTGATCGCGCGAGCGCTCGAGCGCACGGATCGGCTTGGCTTCGAATTCCCGACCAGCGACTGGCCGCAGCAGGAAATCTGGAGCTTCGCGGCAAATCACCTGTTGCGCGTCGTCGATGTCGGCGGCGATGCGCCGATCGACCCGGCTCAGGCCGATGTGCCCGACGACTGGATGCAGTACCCCGCGTTCGCGATGAACTCGGGCGATGCCCTGACGTTGGCCGAACGCAGCCGCGGACTCGGCGACGATGCCAATCGATTGTCCGTGCAGCGCGAGCTGTGGCTGGACTTCGACGGCACCGGTTACACCGTGCAGGACCGCATCTTCGGGCGCATGCGCCAGGGCTTCCGCATGGATCTGGCCGAGCCGTACACGCTGCTGTCGGCCAGCGAGCGCGGCGAGCCGCTGCTGGTGACCGCGGGCAGCGCAGCTGCGCGTGGCGTCGAACTGCGCTATCCGTCGCTCGATGTCGAGGCCACAGCGCGCCTGCCGTGGACCGCATCGATGCCCGCGCATGGCTGGAGCGAACGCCTCGACGGCTTGTCGACCACGCTGCATTTGCCGCCGGGTTATCGGCTGCTGCACGCTGGCGGCGCCGATCGCGCAGCGCAGGCGTGGATCGAACGCTGGGACATCTACGCGGTGTTCATTGCCGCTTTTGCGGTGGTGCTGGCGTGGCGACTCGGCGGCTTGCCGCTGGCCGGTGCGGTTGCCCTGCTGGTGCTGCTCGGGGTGCACGAGAACGATGTGCCGCGCTACAGCCTGATTGCGCTGCTGCTGTTGTTGCTTGGCTGGCAATCGCTCAACGCCGGTCGGCTGCGGCGCGCGCTGGCGCTGACGAGTGTGTTTGCCGCGCTGGCATTCGCCTGGGTGGCGCTGCCCTTCGCCATCGCCCAGGCGCGTTATGCGCTGCACCCGCAACTGGCCGAGGGCGCGCTGGCGAGCAACTGGGGCGACCTGTCCGATCTCGACGGCGGTTTCGCCGTCGGCAACATGGCGCCTCAAGACATGCCGCTGCAGGCGAACATGGTACCGCCGCCACCGCCGCCACCCGCGCCTGCGGCTGCCCCGGTTCCGTCGAGCAAGGCCGATGTGAATCGCATGCAGCAGTCGATGGAAGTGGTGCAGGTGACCGGCTCGCGCATCAAGCGTGTCGACATGCTCGAACGCTATGCCAAGGACGCCGTGGTGCAGGCCGGTGTGGGGCGCCCGAACTGGCGCTGGATGCGCATCGACCTGGGTTACGACGGGCCGATCGATCGCGAGCAGAACCTCGAGTTGTGGTTGTCGCCGCCGTGGCTGACCGCACTCTGGCGGTTGCTGCTGGTGGCCGCGCTGGCCGCCATCGCGGTGCTGCTGGTGCGGCGTTTGGCTGCTGTGCGCCTGCGCACGCCGACGCTCGCCAAGGCGCTGCTGGTGCTGGGCTCGATCGGGTCGGCGTCGGCCGCGGAAATGCCGTCGGCGGAAATTCTGCAGGAGCTGAAAGCGCGCCTGACCGAAGATCCCGATTGCGCCCCACGCTGCGCTTCGCTGACCACGGCGCAACTTCGGATCGACGGCGACCGCCTGCAACTCGACATCGAAGCGCACGCCGGCGCGCGCGTACTGCTGCCGATGCCGCTCGACGACAGCGCGCTGTCCGATGTGCGCCTGACGGTGGATGGCGTGCCGACCGCTGCGTTGCGCAGCGCAGGCGACAGTTCCGCCTGGGTCGCCGTGGAACGCGGAGTGCATCGACTGATGCTGGATGCGCGCGTGCGCGGCGATCGACTGACGCTGGATTTCAGCATGGCGCCGGCGCGTTTTCAGATCACGGCCGCAAACTGGACCGCGGCTGGCCTGCGCGACGGGCGCCTGTTGGCCGAGCGTTTGGAACTGGTGCGCGAGGCGTCCAGCAGTGGCGCCGAGGACACGGCGACCGCACGCGTCCCGGTCAAGCCCTTCGTCCGCGTGGTGCGGCAGATCTCGCTCGACCTCGACTGGACGGTGTACACGACGATCCAGCGGGTGGCGCCGGGCGACGGTGGCTTCAGCGTGCGCGTGCCGCTGCTCGTCGGCGAGCAGCCGCGCGATCCGGCCTTGCGCGTCGACAACGGGCAGGCCGAGGTCACGCTGCAACCGGGCAGCGTTTCGGCGAGCTTCGATTCGCGTCTCGCGCGCAGCGAGACCCTGACGCTGACGGCGCCAACGCTGGTCGATCGCGCCGAACTCTGGCGCGTGGTCGTTGGACCGAGCCTGTCGCTGAGCACCGCCGGCGTGCCGCTCAGCGAGCCCGAGGGCGGCATCGACGACAACGACGCCTGGGTGCACGAATTCCATCCGCTGCCGGGCGAAACGCTGACGCTGACCATCGCCCGGCCGGCGGCGGTGCCTGGCGCCACGCTGGTGGCCGACAGTGTCGACCTTTCCAGCAGCATCGGCGCACGCAGCCGCACGCACACGCTGAACCTGAATCTGCGCGCCACCCAGGGCGGCAGCCACGCGCTGACGCTACCGGCGAACGGCGAACTGTTGAACCTGACGATCGATGGCCGTGCGCTCAACCTGAAGCCGGAAGGCGGCGTGCTGACGCTGCCGATCAAGCCGGGCACGCAGCAGCTCAACCTGAGCTGGCGCGAGGATGTCGAGATCGGCATGTCCACGCGCTCGCCCGAACTCGACCTTGGCCTCGACGCCGCCAATGTGCGGTTGCGCCTGGCGCTGCCGCAGGATCGCTGGATCCTGCGACTGGCCGGCCCGGCAGTCGGTCCGGCCGTGCTCTACTGGTCCGGGCTGATCGTGCTCATGCTGATCGGCTACGGCCTCGGTCGCAGCGGTCGCGCGTTGCTCTCGTTGCGCGCCTGGATGCTGCTGGTGCTCGGTTTTTCGACCTTGAGCTACATCCCGTTGCTGATCGTCGCAGTGGCCTTCATCGCGCTCGACGCGCGCCGCCGCCATTTGCCGGGAACGCTCGGCAAGTGGCGCTTCGATTTCATCCAGCTGCTGCTGGCCGGCCTCACCCTGGCCGCTTTCGCCGCGCTGGTGGCGGCAATCCCGGCCGGCCTGCTGGGTTCGCCGGACATGCACATCGCCGGCAGCGCCGGCAGCTACGGCGAACTCGCCTGGTTGGCCGATCGCAGCAGTGGCCAACTGCCGACCGCCACTGCCATCAGCTTGCCGATGTGGGCCTACAAGGCGCTGATGCTGGGGTTCGCCTTGTGGCTGGCATCGGCGGTGATCGGCTGGATCAAGCTGGCGTGGTCGGCGCTGACCAGCGGAACCGGATGGATGCGGCTGCGCAAGACGCCCAGCGTTGCAACCGCCGGGCGCGAGCCTGCGGCGTGAGCGATTCCGCGCAACCTCTGCCGGCCGAGTCGGCGCTGCGCCTGGCGGTGCACGGGCGCTATGGCGCAGATCCCGGATTCGGCCTGGAAGGCGCCAGCGAGCGCGGCGTCTACCTGCGACGTTTGCCCGGATCGACCAGCTACTACGCCGAGGAGGAGGCCGTCTGGTTGTGCTGGAACGACGAGACCAACAGCACCCGGTTGCAGGTGCTGGCGCGGGTGAGTCAAGCCGACAACTCGGGTCTGAGGTTGCGCTTCGAGCCCGGGCAGTCGCCGGCCTTGCTGGCTCAGGTCCAGGCGCTGGTTCCCAGGCGCTCGCTGGACGACGCGGCCGCACCGACGCCTGCCGATCGCGCGATTGCGCTGATCGTCGACTGCATCCGCACCGATTTCGTCGACGCCGTGCGCAATCTGCACGATGTGGTGCTGGGCGACATCGTTTCGGGCACGCCAGTGGCGGCCGACCCGGTTGCCGCTTATCTGCAGACGCAGCGCGGCAACATCGAGAACGACTTCCGACGACGCCTGGCCCAGCCGTGGCGCAGTCCCCGCGGTGACCCGGCCAGCGGGCGCGCGACGCATCAGCCACTGCAACTGTTGCCCGACGGCGAGGTTCAAGCCTGGCTGGCCGGACGCGAGATGTCCCGAGCGCTGGCGCGCGAGTGCGATTCGTCTTGGCGGCCGTTGCGAACGCAACTGCAGCGCGTGCTGTACGGACGCGAGGGCGTCAGTGCAGATGCGCTGGCGGCGAGCGCCGTGGTGGACGCCCTGTCGCAGGCCCTGCACGCGGCAGAGGTCGATGCCAGCGTGCACCAACGCTTCCTGAAGGCGGTCGGCGAGCGTCGTGGGTTCGATCTCGCGGCGCTTTACGAGCGTTTGTCGCGGGCGCTGGAGCGCGCACGGATCCTGCCGCCAACGCCCGCAGCGGCGACTCAGTCCGACACCGCGGCCGGCGCGGCGGCGTCTGCCGTCAAACCGGCGTCGGTAGCGCCGGCGCAGGTGTTGTCGACGGCGCAGCGGCTGCCGGCACCGGACCCGTCCACGGCATGGTCGGCGCTGCGCAAGATCGGTGCGCCGGTGACGTCGGGCATTGCCGACGGCGTGCTCGCCGGTGGCGGCGCGGTGGCCGACGCCGTGCTGCTGCGTGCCGCCGGCGAACTGCTGAACGGCAATGCCGAACTCACCGGTGCGGCGCTACGTGAACGTCTGCAGCAGCGCGCGCGACAGCTTTCCGGCGATGCCGCTGCGCCCCTGGAGCGTCGCCAGCACGACGCGGTCGACCTGGTTTCGCGCATCCACGAGGCGCTGGATGAGGATCCGCTGGTATCCGCCGACTTTCGCGAGCGTTGCCGCCCGCTGTTGCGGCCGATCCTGGCAACCGAACTGCACGGCGAGGGCATCGGCGAGGCGGGCGACGCGTTGCGTCGCTTGTTGTCGCTGGTCGAGTTCGGCAGTGCGCTGTTCGCCAGTCGCCAGGACCCGATCACCAATCGGTTGCGGGAGACCTTCGATCAGGAACTGGCGACACTGGCGCGCTCGCAACCGTGGTCGAAGGCCGACATCGAAGCCACCTCAGGACGCGTCGAGCAACTGTTGCAACGTCATCGTGCTGCCAGCCAGGCCGGCGAGAAGCGCGTCGTCGAGGCCTCCGCGGCGCAGCAGCGCCTGGCCGACGGGCGCCTGCAGGTACAGCGGATACTGGCTGACGTGTTTGCCGGCCGCGGGCTGCCGCAGGCGCTGCGGGAGTTGCTGACGCGCCACCTGGCGTCGACCCTGCTGCCGATACTGCTGCGCGCCGGCCCCGAATCTGCGGAGTGGCAAGCGGCGATCGAACGTCTGCGGTCTTTGCACGTCGATCTCGTGCGAGCCGCCGCCGGTCACCGCTGCGATCCAGCGCGCCACCTCGACTGGCTGCGCCCGGCCTGTGCTGGCGCGCCCGACGCGGCGGCACTGGGCAGTGCGCTGGCCGACATCGAGCGCGCCCTCAACGGCAGCGTGGTGCCGTGGGTGAGCTTCGACGGCGACGAGCCGGCGACCGCGACGACGGCTGCTCCCGCCGGCAGCCAACGACTGGCCGAGTTGCAGGTTGGCGACTGGCTGGCGTTCGCTGCGGCGGGGGAAGCAGCGCGACTGGCGAAGCTGGCCTGGTGTGCGGGCGACCTGAGCCGCTTCGTGTTCGTCAACCGGGTTGGCCAGAAATCCGACGAAATCGACGCGCCCACGCTGCAGGCGTTGCTCGCCGATGGCACTGCGCGGGTGGTCGAGCAGGGCGACTCCGACCTCGCCGAGCGCGCCTGGCGGCGCATGTTGATCGGCCGCCACGACGATCTGGCGGCGCAGGCCACGCGCGACCCGCTGACCGGACTGCTCGACCGGCGTGAACTGGAACGCCGTCTGCAGAGCTGGCTGGTGTCATCCGCGCGCACTCCGCTGGTTGTGCTGTGGCTGGGCGTCGACCATTTGCGCCTGATCAACCAGACGCATGGCATGGCAGCGGGCGATCATTTGCTCTGCGAGGTTGCGGCGACCCTGCAACGCTACCTGAACGCCGACAAGTCGGACGCGGGATTCGCCGCGAGAGCAGCCGGCGACGAATTCGTGGTGGTGCTCGCCGGTTTGTCGGCTGCCGAGGCAGAGCGCCGGGCGGTTGCCTTGTTCGATCAGGTGAATGCCCACGACGTCAGTTTCGAGGACGCCCACCTGCGCCTGTCGATGAGCATGGGCATGGTCGCCGTGGACGTCGCGAGTTCCTCGGTCGGGCGCATGCTGGCCGACGCCGAACGTGCCTGCGGCGCCGCCAAGGAGTCCGGACGCGGGCGCTGGTATCGCCATCAAAGCGACGATGCCTTGCTCAGCCAGATGCGCGAGTCGGCCAACTGGGTGCGCCGCCTCGATCACTCGCTGCATTCGCGGGGACTGGTGCTGTATGGCCAGCGCGCGGTCTGGCTGGGCGGCGCGGGCGAGCGCCAGGTGGACTACATCGAAGTGCTGCTGCGCATGCAGATCGACGGCGGGGTAGTCGCACCCGGCGAATTCATTCTGGCCGCCGAACGCTACGGGCAGATCGCCGCGGTCGATCGTTATGTGTTGCAGGAGCTGACGCGCATGCTGCAAAGGGTCGGGCCGCAATGCGATGCGCACATCGCCTTCAACATTTCGGCGCGCAGCATCGTCGACCTCGCCTTCGTCGACGAAATCATCGAGACGCTGCGGCAGCAGCCGTTGCCGCTCACCCGACTCTACGTCGAGCTGACCGAGACTGCGGCGATCCAGCAGATCGAAGAGGCGGGCGCCGGCATGCGCCGTCTCGGCGAAGCCGGTCTGTCGCTGGTGCTCGATGACTTCGGTTCCGGCTGGTCGTCCTACCAGTACCTGAAGCGCCTGCCGTTCGACGTGGTCAAGGTCGACGGCGCTTTCATCCGCGACATCACGCGCGCCGACGAGGACCGCGCGCTGGCTGCCTCGATCAATCAGATCGCGCACCTGCTCGGAAAGCGCACCGTGGCAGAGCATGTCGAGGATCAGGCCACCCTCGATCAGGTGCGGGCGATCGGCTTCGACTATGCCCAAGGTTATATCGTGGGCAAGCCAGCGCCATTGTCGGAGCTGCTCGGGTACGCTAGCTGAGGCTGATGCCGCGATCAGCGCGAGCGCATTATTCTAGGGACCAGGAACATGACCGCAGGGCACGCGCCAGCATGAGTCAAGCAGCCGGTTCAGAAGTCGACTTCCTGCCGTTCGCCAAGTTCGTGCGAAAGGAATGCCCGGCACGGGTACGCGGGATGCTGGAGGGCCTGTACCAGGCCGCCTGGCCGCTGATCTCCAGCGCCCTGCAGCGCAGCCTGGCGCAACTGGAGGACGACCTGTTCCGCCACGCCGAGCGCGCGCCGAACGTCAACGAACAGAATCTGAGTTTCGAGGGTCAACGCGAACTGCGACGCCGGCGCAACGATTTCATCGCAGGCTGCCGTGACGGCGTGCAGCGCTCCCTGCTGCACCTGATCGACCCCGACGTGCCGTACGATCAACTGCGCGCCAATGAACCCGCCGTCGGTCATCGCATGCAATTGAGTCTGGTCGATCCGGTACACCTGGAGCAGGTGCTGGTGTTGACCGAGGTGGCCACGCGCGCCGAGATGCGCGGCAGCGACGAATTGCACGGATTGTCCTATCGGCTGGCGGTGATCATCGGCAGCGCGCCCTTCGAGCTGGAAGCGGTGGCGCTCGGGCCGCACGCCCTGTGCGCGACCTTTCGCGCCGCCGCCGAGTGCTTCGAGCTTTCGCCCTTGCACCGCGCGGCGCTCTACCGGCGCATCGACAAGACGCTGTTTGCCGATGCCAGTGGGCTTTACCAGGCGATCAATCGCCACCTCATCGGCCAGGGCATTCTTGCCTGGCTGCAACTGACGCCGCGCCGGGTCGCGCAGCGCAGTCCGGGCGCGCGGCCGTCGCCCGACGCGCCCGGCGCCAGTGTGCCGGCAGCGCCGGAAGCGCCGGTTCCCGCCGCAACGGCCGCGACCGTTGCCAGCGAAGCTCTGTCGGCGCCGGCGCCGGCGCCAGCCCCGGCTCCGGCCGCGGAACCGGCACCGGCACCCCCGGCGCCCGAAGTCGGCCGAGCGGAAGGGCCGGCGATGCAGGCGCTGCGCAATTACCTGAAGTCCGGTCAGCAGGATCGGCCGATGCCGGCGCCCGAATCGCCGCGCGGCGGCGACGCCGCAGCGGCACCCGCGCCCGCGGCGCTTGCCCAGACGCAGCCGGAGGCCTCGCGCAACGCAGACTTGTTGAGCTTCGATACCCTGCGCGAACTGCTCGCCGGTCGCCGGCAGGGATCGACGGCTGCCGCGGCCGGCACAGAGGCGCAGCAATACGTCGCCAGCGAACCCGACATCGACGCCGCTCTGTCGGCCTTGCAGATGCAGCCGCCGCCGGCGCCGACCCAGGTCGGCGGACGGGTGGTGCATCGGCGTGTCGCCGACGTCAAACATGACATCCTGGCCCAGTTGCGGGCCCGCAACGGCGCGTCGGCGCGACTCAGCGCGCCCGACTCGGACGCCATCGATCTGGTCGGCTTCCTGTTCGACCACCTGCATGCCGAGCAGCAGCCGAACAGCGTCAGTCATGGTCTGCTGACCCAGTTGCAGGTGCCGCTGATCAAGGTCGCGATCAAGGACAAGGGTTTCTTCACCCAGCGCAACCACCCGGCACGGCAACTGCTCAATGCATTGATGGAGACCGCCGAACTGTGGGTGGAGGAAGAATCCCAGGACAGTGCGGTGGTCGACAAGATGCGTTGGGTGGTCGATCGCGTGAGTCGCGACTTCGACAGCGATGCCGATGTGTTCGGCCGCCTGTTCGAGGATCTTTCCCGCCACATGGGGGGTCTGAAGAAGAAGGCTGATGTTGCCGAGCGGCATAACGTCGAGGCTGCCCGTGGCAAGGAGAAGCTCGATCTTGCGCGGCTGCGCGCCGTAGAGAACGTGCGGCAGCGGCTGGAGCACGCGGATCCCCCGGCAGCGGTACGCACGCTGCTGGAGAGCGCCTGGACCGACGTCATTGCCCTGGGTTACCTGCGCCAGGGTTACGATCACCCGCAGACGCACGAGCGGCTGGGCTTCGTCGATCGCCTGATCGAGCTCTTTGGCCACGGCCGACCGTTGCCCGAGCGTCGCTTCGAAGTGCAGAAGCTGCACTCGCTGTTCGAGGATGGGCTGGCGTCGATCGGTTACCACGACGATGCGGTCGGTAAGGCGTGGGCGGACATCGCGCGGCTGGTGGAGGAGGTCGGCGACGAGAGCGCGCACGCCGCCGAGACCGCCGTGCGCGAGTTGGTCGAGCAGCAGCCGCGGCTTGGCGAAGTACGCCAGGAGTCGGCCCCCGCCGCACGACCGGGCGCCGCCGCGCCCAAGACCCTGCTGCAGGCGTTGCGCAAGGAAGCGGCGATGCCGCTTTCGCCGCGCGAGGCCGAGATGGCGGAACGGATCAAGCGGTTGCCATTCGGCACCTGGTTCGAATTCACGATCAACCAGCAGGGCGACAAGGTGAAACGCAAGTTGTGCTGGTTCAGTCCAGTCACCGGGCACTGCCTGTTCGTCAACGTGCGCGGCGCCAAGGCGCAGGAACGCACCATCGATGACCTCGCGCGCGATCTGGTGCGCGGCAACGTGCGGCTGGTCGAGGAAAAGAATGAATCGTTGATTGATCGGGCCTGGAAGGGCATCGTGTCCATGCTGCGTGGTGCCGGACTGTCCGCCACCGATGCGCCAGCGCAGGCGAGCTGAGGGGGCAAGTCCATGAGCCAGCGACGTTCGGTCCGCAAGCGCGTCACCGAAACCCTGCAGATCGTCGACATGATGACCGGTGCGCCGCTCGCGCGTCTGGGCAATCTGTCGGCCGACGGCTTGATGCTGATCAGTACCCGCGCGGTACCGGAAAAGCACGTTTTTCAGGTGCAGTTCCCGTTGCCCGGGGCTGCTGCATCGGTGCCGCGGCTGGAGGTGGGCATCCAGAGCTTGTGGTCGGAGGCGGCCAGCGGCGACCAGAGCCACTGGACCGGTTGCCACATCATTTCGATTTCACCCGAACATCGAGACTTGCTGGACGACTGGGTGGCGCGTTCGGCCGAGGGCGCTTGATCCGCGGCGTCGAGGTTGCCCGCGGCGGCTTCGGCCCGCGCGCCCTCAGCGCAAAATGCGGCGGCGTCTACTCGTAGCCAAAGCGCTTCGCCGCCGGCGCGAGCAGGCGGAAGGCCTTGCCGAGCGGCGCCGCGTAGCGCCGCCAGCGACCGCTTTCCAGGCGTTCCGGCAGACCCGCCAGCACCTGCCGCTGCGGTGCGTCCAGCACCAGCGATTCCGGCGCCACCCCGAGCGCCTTGCCGAGACGGCCGCGCAGCGCATTGCGATCGGCGTCGAAGTCCTCGGCGCGGATCACGCTGACGGCCAGGCCCGCTGACGCGCGCATGCGATCGAGGTGCTGGTACTGGCGCAACAGATAGTTGGCGGCCAGTTCCGGTTTGCCGATCGGGCGTGCCGGCAGGGTGCCGAACGCCAGCCAGTGCAGCAAGGTGTCGCGCGGATCGCGCACGAAGGCCAGCACCCGGCCCTGCGGCAGCGCGCCGGACAGCGCGGCGTACTGTACCCACTCGAGCGACGGCAACACGTCCAGTACCAGGCGCTCGGCCGGTAGCTTGAGTCGATCCAGCGCACGCCAGTAGCGGCGACGGAACAGCGTGAGCGTCGACTCGTTCAGGCTCTTTTCGATCTGACCGCGCTGGTCCGCGGACAGGCCATCGTGGCGACTGTTGTTGCCGAGGCGGTCGCTCAGGACGGCGATCGAGTCGCCGCGTGCCAGCGCGCGCAGCAGCGCCTCGGCGCCACTGCCGGGAATGTAGGGCACGAAGACCAGCGGGCGACCCTGGGTGACGAACAGCGGCATCGGCAGTTCGCTGGGTGGCGCCAACGGGTCGGACAACGCCGGCATGTGCTGTTTCGGCAGATTTGCGTGCACATCCAGCCAGTGCGCGACGGCTGCATCGGAATCGCCGGCGCGGTCAGCCGCGTAGCCGAGCAGGAAGCTGCGTGTCGCCCGCGTGCCGGCCGTCAGCTTGTCGCTGGTCAACGCGGCGAGCGCCGTGCAGTGCGCCCCTGGCTTGCCCGACTTCAGCTCATAGGCGGCGGCGATGCTGAGCGCCTTGGGTTGCTGGGCGTCGAGCGCCAGCGCCTTCTCGGCGGCCTGCTGCGCCAATGCCGCTTCGCCGCGCAGTTCGGCGCCGGTCGCCACTTCGGCGTGTGCGTCAGCCTGGTGCGGCTGCGCCTCGGCCCAGGCACGCGCCACCGCAAAGGCCTGGTCTGCCCGGCCCTGGCGTGCCAGCAATCCCATCTGGTGGGTCCAGATCGATGCATGCGAATCGGCGCGCGCATAGGCGCCGAGCAGCGAAATGCCGTCGTCGACGCGTCCGCCACGAACGCGTGCCTCGGCAGCGGCGTGAACCAGTCGCGGATCGCCGTCGATGCGCACCAGTGCGCGATCGAGCAAGTCGATGACCTGATCCATGCGTCCTTTGCGCAGCGCCAAGTCGCTCAGTCGCACCAGCATCTCGGTATCGTCCGCGCCGAAGTCGACCACGCGGGCCAGCGTGGCCAGTGCGGCGTCGCCATCGGCGTCCGCCACCTGCGCCTTGGCGGCCAGTCGGCGCACGCGCGGATTGGCGGGATCCAGACGCAGCGCGTTATCCAGCGCCTGGCGCGCGAAGGCGTAGTGCCCCTTCGACAGCAGCACCATTCCGAGTACCGTCTGCGCGCGTGCGTCGTTCGGCAATTGCTGGATCGCGGCCTGCGCCAGCGCCAATGCCTGATCGGCGTCGCCGTGTACCAGCAGCACTTGCGCCAGGCCGATTTGCGCCTGGGCATCGTTCGGGTCGGCACGCAGTGCAGTGCGGAAACGCTGGTCGGCCGCTTCGACCTGACCGGCTGCGAGTGCCAGTTCGCCCAACTGGGCATGTCCGCGCGACCAGTTCGGGTCGAGTGCCGCGGCACGCTCGATGAACTCGGTGGCGCGCAATGAGTCGCCCTGCTGCGCCAGCAACAGGCCGTAGTTCACCAGGTAGCTCGGTTCTTCCGGCGCGGCGTCGATGGCGCGCTTGAAATGACTGCGTGCGCCCAGCGCATCGCCCTTGCGCGACAGCACCACGCCGTACATGTTGAGCGCTTCCGGATCGTCCGGGGCCTCGTTCAGGCGGTCGCGCAAACGGTACTCGGCCTCGTCCAACTGGCCTTTCTGGATCAGCTCTCGGATGTGTTGCATGGATGCCTTGCATGCTGCCGCCGCAGCGGCCAACGGGATGGATGCCGGCGAGTTCCGGGCGCAGCGGCCATGGACACCCGAAAACGGCACGTCACCCTGAAGAATACCAGTGCCCGGGCAAGGCCGTCGCGTTGGCTGGATGCCTCGGGCCCTTTCGGCTACCCTTGCGCGCCACTGGTCGCCGGCCGCGCTGCTCCCTCGTGCATGCGCATCGCGACGTACACGTCGCACTCAGCCTGCAGTCGCCGATCCAAGCCATGACGCACGAACCCGAACCCACGCTCTCCGTCGTCGTCCCGGTGCACAACGAACGCGACAACGTGGGGCCGCTGCTGCGCGAGATCGCGGCTGCGCTGGAGCCGCTGGGACTGGCGTGGGAGGCGCTGTTCGTCGACGACCACAGTAGCGACGACACCTTGGCGGTGTTGCGCGCACTGCGCGCCGGGCAACCGCGCTTGCGTGTGTTGCACCATGTGCGCCAGAGCGGCCAGAGCACGGCTGTGCGCAGCGGCGTCAAGGCGGCGCGCGGACGCTGGATCGCCACCCTCGATGGAGACGGCCAGAACGATCCGGCCGACATCCCGAAGCTGCTGGCGGCGCGCGACAGCGGCGACCCACTGATCAAGCTCTACGCCGGTTGGCGCGTCAACCGCAAGGACAGCGGCAGCAAACGCTGGGCGTCGAAGATCGCCAACGCCATCCGTTCGCGCCTGCTGCGCGACGAAACGCCCGACACCGGCTGCGGCCTGAAGCTGTTCGAACGCGCGGTGTTCCTCGATCTGCCGTACTTCGACCACATGCACCGCTACCTGCCGGCACTGGTCAAGCGCGCCGGATGGCGCTGCATCAGCGTGCCGGTCAACCATCGCGAGCGCACTGCGGGCAAATCCAAGTACGGCAATCTTGGCCGCGCCTGGGTGGGCTTGCGCGATCTGCGTGGCGTGGCCTGGTTGATCCAGCGCAGCAAGCGCACGCCGGTCGAAGAACTGGAGTGACCGTTTGAACGAAGAACTGCTGTGGATGGAGTGGACCGGGCTGCACGTCACCTGGTGGAAACTGATCGGCTACACCGGCGCTCTGATGTTCGGCGGCCGCTGGGTGGTCCAGTTCATCGCCTCCAGGCGTGCCGGCAAGCCAGTGATCCCGCGCGTGTTCTGGTACATGAGCGTGCTCGGCAGCATGATGACGCTGAGCTATTTCCTGTTCTCCGCCAAGCAGGATTCGGTTGGCGTGCTGCAGAATCTGTTTCCGATGTTCACCGCGATCTACAGCCTTTATCTCGATATCCGGCATCGCGGCTGGCGGCGGGACAAGGCACAGCATTGAATCTTCGACGGTGCGTTCCGCAGCGCGGTTTCCACCGACGTTCACCGAATCCCGGGCACCCATCAACATGCTCTGCATCGTCTACAAGAGTAGCCGTCGCCCCGACACCTTCGTTTACGTGGCCGATCCCGATCATCTGGCCAAGCTGCCGGCGGCACTGATCCAGGGCCTCGGTGCGCTCGTCGAAGTGCTGCGTTTCGAGCTGACGCCGGAACGCAAGCTGGCGCGCGAGGATGCGCGACGGGTGTGCGCCAACCTCGATCTGATCGGCTACCACGTCCAGTTTCCGCCGCCGGACGCGATCCATCCGGCCGATCCGACCGCCTGAGCGGGGTGCAGCAACCGGCGGAACTCGGCTCTTCACGCGCTGTCGACAAACGCGTGTCGGTTGCTGGTGTCGGTGCCGGACCAGGCAGAGCAGCGGCTGATTTCATTCGCCCCGGGAGCACCCACATCAACCACCACCCTCCATGCACTGCGAATTGCTGCTGATTGCCGGCACCCGGCCCGAGGCACTCAAGTTGCTGCCGCTGGCGGCATCGCTGCGCCTGCCTGCGGGCTGGTGCTGGACCAGCCAGCAATCCGAAGTTCCGGTCGAGGCCGGCGCATTGCCGTGGCAGCGGCTGGCACCGCCGCGGCATCCGCTGCGGCGCGCGCAATTGCAGCGGGTGCTGGTCGACAACATCGGTGCCCACCTGGCGCGCCGGCGACCGCGCGCCCTGGTCGTCCAGGGCGACACCGCCAGCGCCCACGCCGGTGCGCAGGCGGGCGCGGCTGCCGGCATCCCGGTGGTTCACCTGGAGGCCGGGCTGCGCAGTGCCGACCTGCGTTCGCCATTTCCCGAGGAGGGTTATCGTCGCGCCATCGCCCGGCTCGCCTTGCTGCACCTGGCACCGAGCGCGCGCGCGGCGGCGCAACTGCGCGCCGAGGGCATCGCCGAACAGCGGATCGTGGTGGTCGGCAGTACCGCCGTCGATGGCTTGCGCACGCAAGCGCTGGCGGCGCCATCGACGCCGCTCGACCTGCTGGTCGACGTGCATCGCCGCGAAAGTCATGGCCGCGCCCTCGATCAGTTGGCATTGGCGCTGCGTGCGCTGGCCCGCAGCGGCTGGCGCATCGGTGTCGCAGCGCATCCGAACCACGCCTGGGAACGGCGCTGGAACGACGCACTCGGCGCGGACTCGGGCGTGCTGCGCCTGCCGCCGCTGGATCGTGGACGCTGGCTGGCGCAGGCGCGCGCCGCCCGTGGAGTGCTCAGCGACTCTGGTGGTGCCGCCGAAGAACTGCCGTACCTTGGCGTGCCGCTGCTGGTCTACCGGCGCCGCAGCGAGCGCATGGAGGCGCTCGAGAGCGGTCATGCGCGGCTGTTGCTGGCGGATGGCGCCGGTTCGCTGGATGCACGCATCGAGCGCGCGCTGGCGGATCGGCACTGGCCGGCAGCGTGGCCGCTGGCGCCGGAGAGCCCGTACGGCGATGGTCATGCCGGGGCCCGCGCGGCGGCTGCGATTGAGGCCTGGTTGCGGCGCGCGCAGACGGCGCCGCTGCGCGCCCACGCATGAGCGACGCCGAGCCACGCCCAATCTTGGTGGCAGGCGCTGTGGCACGCCTGCGCGCCGGCCTGGGTGAATGCAACGCGGCATGCGACCTGCCGCGCGGCGCAGTCGGCGCCACTGCAGCCAGCGGTGAGGCGCGCTACGGCTATCCCGAGATCGCCGGCTACTGGTTGTCCTGGGCCGCCCGTCGCGCCGATGTCGACGCTGAAGCCGGCACCCGCGTGGTGCACTGGCTGGAGCAGCTCCACGCGACGCACGGCGGCTGGCCGGCGCGCATCGGCGACGGCGTGCTCGAGCCGGAGTATCGGCAAACGCGTTATCTGTTCGACCATGTGATGCTCTGGCATGGGCTGCGCTGCTGGGGACAGGTGCGTGGCTCGGCTCAGGCCGCGACGCTCGCCGAGCGGGTGTGGGAGCACGCCGGACAGTTCGTGCGGGCAGGTCGACTGCTTGCCGCGCGCGGCGCGCCGGGCCAGCGCTGGTCGCGACGCAGCGGACCTTTCCTGCTCAAGGTCTGTGCGCGTGCGCGCGCCGGCGAGGGTCCGCTTGCCGTTGCCTGCCGCGACGCGCTGCCGGCACTGGTCGACGCCGCACTGACCCAAGCGCATGCGCAGGCGCATCCGCAGTTGTACGCCATCGAAGGTTTGATCGGCCTTGGTGAGCGCGCCGCGGCGCTGCACGCGCTGCACGGTTTGATCACCGCGCACGGCGGCATCGCGCGGGTGCGCGAGGCGATCGGCGGCGGGCCGCGCCGCAGCGACGTGCTGGCGCAATTGCTGCGCGCCGCGCTGCTGCTGGATCTGGCGCGCCGCGACTCGCCGGCGTGGCAGGCGCTCGCGGAGGAGCTGGCGTGTCGCGTCGATGCGCATGGTCGCATCCCGTTCGCCCGCGCTGGCGACGACTGCCCCAGTTGGGCGGCACTCTTCGCAGAGCAGGCGCTGGCCTTGTGGTTGGGCCAGTCCATCACGACGGAGGAACTGGTTTGATCGACCCGATCGCCGCCCGCACCCTGCATCTGCCGCGCATCCTGTGGATCGAGCTGACCTCGCGCTGTCCGCTCGATTGCGTGTTCTGCACCCGCGCCAGCCTGCGCGGCGCCGGGCAGCACATGGATTTCGATCTCTACCAGCGCCTGATCGGCGAGCTCGAACGGCCGCAGATCGTGCGCCTGAACTACGCCGGCGAATCCGGGCACTACCCGCGGCTGGCCGAGGCGGTGGCGTTGGCGGTGCGGACCGGCGCTGAAGTCGAACTGGTGACCGCGTTGGCGTCGCTGAAGCCGGAGCGCCTGCAGGCGGCGCTCGAAGCCGGCCTGTCGCGGTTGACGGTATCGCTGCACACGCTTCGCAGCGACCGTTTCGAGGCGATCTACCGTTTCAGCACTCTGGCGGCGATGCATGAGCGCCTGCAGCAGGTGCTTCACTGGCGCCAGCATGCGCCCCGGCCGTTCATGCTCGACCTGGCGTTTGTCGCCATGCAGCGCAACCTCGACGAACTACCGGCGCTGGCGACCTTCGCCGCAACCCATGGCATCGAGGTGCTGGCGGTGCATCCGTTGATCGCTCGCGACCCGCTGCCGCTCGGCGCGGTGGTCGAACACACGGCCGACGGCGCGCTCGAAGCCGGCTTCCGCGAGCGCCTGATCGCCACTGTTGCGCTGGCCCGCGAACGCGCGCCGGGCGTCCGCATCCAGGTGTCTTCGCACGAACTGCAGTCGACTACATCGCTGGCAACGCATCCGCAGCCGTGGCCGTGGCCGCTGCCGCCCACCGCGCGCATCGCCGGGTGCGACCAGAGTCCGTTCGACAGCGCGCATGTGCTCGCCGACGGCCGCGTGATCGCCTGCGAAGTGACCGAAAGGGTCGCGCTGGGCGATCTCAACCAGTCCAGCCTGCAGGCGATCTGGCACGTACCGGCGTATCGAGCCTTTCGCCAGCGCCACTTCGAAGGCAGCGAATCCGCCTGCCGTGCGTGCGTCTACAAGCAGGCATACCAACCGCAGTCCGCGCAGGCCCGGCTGGCCGGCGCCAGTCTGCCGGCGGCGCAGTTGCTGCGCGGCTGGCATGCCGACGATGGCAGCGGCGTGCGCTGGTCGACGGCATCGGCAGCGCTGTGGCTGCCACGTTCGCGCTGGCGGCGACATCTGGAGCTGCGCGGTCAATTGGCGGCGCCGGCGAGCACCACGGCGCAGTTCGAGGTGCGCATCGATGGTGCGCCGGTTCACCGGCAGGCGTGGCTGGCGCCGGAGGCGATCGAGCTGCGCGTGCCGTTGGGCCCCGCGGGCAGTCGCGAAGTGCTCATCGAGTTCGAATGCCGCGGCGCCGGCAGCCCGCATGCGCTGGGGCAGGGCAACGATGTGCGCGAGCTCGGCTTCGCATTGATCGCTGCCGGGACCGTCTGGTGAACGCCGCATTCAGCGTACTGATTCCCGAGCGCGGCCGCCCGGATCTGCTGGCCGGCACGCTCGCGGCACTGGCGCTGGCGCGTCGCGGCATCCAGTCGCGGCATCAGGTCCATGTGCTGGTGAATGGCGCTGCCGAGGCGGACTATGGCGCACTGGTGATGCGCTTCCCCGACGTGCGTTGGCGTTTCTGCGCGCGCGCTCTCGGTTTCCACGGCGCCATCGCGCGCCTGCTGGCGGGTATCGACGAGCCCTGGGTGTATCTGCTCAACAGCGACATGCGTCTGGCGCCGGATGCGCTGCACGCGATCCTGCCGTGGCGCGCAGCGGATGTTTTCGCGATCGCCAGCCAGATCGAGTTCGCCGACGCCACGCGGCGGCGCGAGGAGACCGGCTACACCGCCGCGGTGCGCGGTCCGGATGGCCAGCTCGAACTGCATGACCTGCTGCCGGTGGACGCTTCCGTGCGCGGCCACCTGTACGCGGGTGGTGGCGCCTCGCTGTTCCAGACGGCAGCGCTGCGTCGCCACCTCGCGCTCAGCGACGCTTACGCGCCGTTCTACTTCGAGGACGCCGACTGGGGCATGCAGGCCTGGTCCGAGGGCTTGAACGTGCTGTTCTGTCCCGCTTCGCGCGCCGTGCATGAACACCGCGGCACCATCGGCCGTTATGTGCCGCCGGCGACCGTGCAGCGCATCGTGCGGCGCAACCAGGAACACTTCCGCTGGCGCTACGGCGATCTGTTCGGTGCGCCGCGCTGGCACGGTGGCCGCCTCGATCGCCTGCGTGCCCTCGCTCGCGGGCTGCGCGCGGAGCATCGGCGCGCGCGCCAGCAAGTGCAAAGCAGCGGTATCGCCAGCCAGTTGGGTGGCCTGCACCATCAGCGCTATCCGCACGCTGCGCGCTGGCGCCCCGGCTGCGCCCGTGTGCTACTGGTGTCGCCGTTCGCGGTGTTGCCGCCGGCGCACGGTGGTGCCCGGCGCATTCTCGAACTGGCGCGCGCCAGTTGCGACGTCGTGGACTGGATCCTGCTCCACGACGAAGCTGGCGCGGTGCCGCAGGCGGCGCACGTCGACGATCGGTGCTTTCGCGAGATCCATCCGATCGGTGGTCGTCCACCTGCCGATGGCAGCGTCGAATCGCGCTGGAATGCGCATGCGCATCCGACCCTGCTCGGCGCCCTGCAGCGGCTGATCGCCACCCGCCAGCCCGAGCTCGTGGTGTTCGAGCACGTCGAGTGCATCGGGCTCATTGAGCAGGCGAAGCTCGCGGTACCCTGCGTCTGGACGTTGCATGATGCAGGCCGTTTGCTGCCGCCGGACGCGCAAGCACGGGTGCGCGCCGCGCTGGAAAGAGTCGCGGCACTGGTGTTGTGCACTGCGCAGGATCGCGGCTATTGGCCGCATCCGCAGCAGTGGCTGATCGAGAACGGCACGCGTGCGCCCGACGGTCCGCCGGCGTCGGCGACGGACGGCAGCGATCTGCTGCTGCTGGCGCCGCTGCGTTACCCGCCCAACCTCGCTGGCTTGTGCGAGTTCCTCGAACAGGCATGGCCGGCCCTGCGCGCGCGCCATCCGTGGCTGCGCCTGCGCGTGCTCGGCGGCGATTCGGCTGTCGCAATCTGGGGCGCCCGGCCATTGCCGGCCGGCGTCGACCTGGTCGACGGCGCGGTCGACCCGACGCCGCACTACGCCAGCACCTTGCTGGCGCTCAATCCACAAGGCGTCGTCGAAGGATCGGCGCTGAAGGTCATCGAGGCATTGGCGCATGGCCGCGTGATGATCAGCACCCACAGCGGCGCGCGCGGCTACGAGATGCTGGCCAGCGAGGCCCTGATCCGCGTGGCCGATGTCGCCGCCATGGTGCCTGCGATTGCCGGGCTGATTGCCGATCCGGCGCGCCGCCGTCGCGCGGAGAGCAGCGCGCCAGCGGCGATCGCGCCCTGGTCGTGGACCCTCAAGGCGGCGCAACTGACGGCTTTGATCGACAGCCTGCGGCGGCGCCCGCAGTGAGCTACGACCGGATCGCCGCGATCTACGATGCCGACATGGGCGCAAGCATGCTGCTTGCGGACGTCGACTATTACCTGCGAGCCGCGCGGGCCACCGCCGGTCCGGTCGTCGAACTCGGCTGCGGCACCGGGCGCGTGCTTGCCGCCCTGTTGGCGGCCGGCATCGACGCCGTCGGCATCGACCGTTCGGCACCCATGTTGCGTCGCGCTCGACAACGTTGCGGCGGCGCGGCGCGCCTGCTGCAGATGGACATGCGCCAGTTGGCATTCGACGGCGGATTCGCGCTGGCGCTGCTGCCGTATTCGCTGGTCACCTATCTGCTCGACGACCACGACTGGGCGTCGCTGGCGCAGGGTTTGCGCCGGGCCGTTCGCGTCGACGGGAGGATCCTGATCGACGCCTTCATCCCGCGCGCGGGACTGGTCGGCGCCGGCTGGGTACGCGACTACGCGCGGTCAGTCGACGGTCGCTGGCTGGTACGCCACAAGCGGGTGCGCCTGGAGCCGGATGGATGCCATCGGATCGAGCGCCGCTATCGACTGCGCGCTGCCTTTGGCGGTCGCACGCTGGTCACCGACGAGCGTATCCGGCCGTACACCGAGGCCCAGTTGCGCGCACGGGTGGAGCGCCATCTGGGCGCGGTGCGCAGCATCGACTACGACTACACGCCCGGCCGCAGTGCCGTCGGCGCTCGCTTCTGCACCTTGATGGTTCAGCTCGGCGGCTGACCGCGCTGGCGAGTCCGGTTGGTTGCGGGTGTGGTTGCCGCGTTGAGCGCGCCGCCGGGCAGGCGGGCGCCGCACCACCCTCCGGGCGCGCGCCCGGCTATGCTGCGCGCCCCCGATGCCAGCCAGCCGCCGCCATGACCCTCGACCAGCGCGCCGACAATCTGCGCGGCATCCTGATGATGGTGATCGCGGTCGGTGCCTTCGCCCTGATGGACGCCGCGCTGAAGCACCTGGCGCCGCATTATCCGCCGCTGCAGGTGGCGGCGCTGCGCGGCTATGCCTCGCTGCCTGTGGTGATGGTGTGGGCGGCGGTGCTCGGTACCCGCGCGCGCCTGCTCGACGTGCGTTGGTCGCTGCACCTGCTGCGCGCGGCGATCGGCATCGTCATGCTGGCGTCCTTCGCCTACGGACTGCGCACGCTGCCGTTGTCGGAAGCGTATGCGATCTTTTTCGTCGCGCCGCTGCTGATCACCCTGCTCGCAGCGCCGTTGCTCGGCGAGAAGGTCGGCGCCAACCGCTGGTGGGCAATCGCCATCGGCCTTGCCGGCGTGATCGTCGTGCTGCGACCGAGTGGCGACCAGATGCTGTCGCTCGGCGGTATCGCGGTTCTGGTGTCGACCCTGTGTTATGCGGTCGGCGCGATCACTGCACGCGTGCTCGGACGCACCGACAGCTCGGTGTCGATGGTGTTCTGGCTGATGGTCGCGGTCGCGTTCGGCGGCACCGCGCTGACCGGCAGCGACTGGAAGCCGGTGCAAGCCGCCCACGGCTGGGCGCTGCTGGCGATCGCGATCACCGGGTCGATCGGCCAATACGCCGTGACCGAAGCCTTCAAGCGCGGCCAGGCCTCCTTGATCGCCCCGTTCGAGTACACCGCACTCGCCTGGGGCCTGGGCCTCGACTGGCTGCTGTGGCAGACGCTGCCGCAGCCAATCACCATGCTCGGTGCGGCGATCGTCGTGGCCGGTGGCCTCTATCTGCTGTGGAGCGAGCGGCGAGTCTACGCCGCGCCTCGCGGCGCGTCGTAGAAGTCTGGCCGCCCCCGTCGGGGCGCTTGTTCGCGAATCAGACTGGCGGCGACCATGCGGACTGCTTTTTGTCCGCAAAGGACGCAAAGGACGCAAAGAGAGCCGGAAGCGGGCGTTGTGCAGAGGTCAGATTTCCCCTTGCCGAATCACTGGCTGGCTTTGCTCTTCTTTGCGTCCTTTGCGTCCTTTGCGGATAAATGTCCTTCTTTCAGTCACTTGCGATATGTTTGGAGAGAGAGCGGGTTGATCCCGCGACAGCTCTCGCGGAGTGAATCCGCTCCCACGCCTGCACAAGACGCCTTCAATCATGCGCATCGAGCATCGCCTTGATGTCTGCGGCATCGGCGCGGCTGTAGTCCTTGCTGATCGATTTGGCGACCAGCTTGCTCACCTGATCGCCAAGTTCGTGTTTGAGCTGGCCGAGAAAACGTGCCGGCGCCACCAGCAGCAGGCGCGTGTAGTTGTGCGCGGTGCGGCCCTGCTCGAGAATCTCGGCCAGGCCATGCGCGAACTTCTGCGCCGACTTGTCGTGTGGATCGGTATGCGGCTCTTTTGCGTGGCGCACCGTGGAAGCGCTTTCGTGAGTCCGCGGCAACCGGTCGCGGGCGACTTCGCTCGGCTTGATCTGCGCCTCCGGATTGGCATAACCGCCGACCTCGAACAGTTGGCCGTCCTTGGCGCCGATCTCGAACAGACGCGCACGGGCGCTGTCCGCCACCATGATCCAGGTTTTCATCAGCTCCTCCTTCAGGCTTCCCAGCCGAAGTCCAGGTCGTCGCCGCCGTCGAGGACCTGGCGCACGATCAGGCGCAGATTGTCCGATGCACCCGCGGTTTCCAGGCGTTCCAGTGCACCGGCGTCGAGCTGCGGAGTCTCGTCCTCGATATCCGGCTGCTGCAGCAGTTCGAGGAACATCGCGTATTCGGCCGCATCGAGCACACCGAGAGTGCGCTGGCTGCGGCGGTCGTAGATTCTGGCCATGCCGACCTCCCTGGGCGAGGATTCGCCGAATGAGTCGGCAACTATGGAACACCCCTGAGGGATTCCATGCGTTGATGCGGGTCAACCCGTCGTAAACTTCGCCGATGACCGTTTCCGCAGTTTCTCCCTGGCGCCTGTGCGTGGCGCCGATGATGGATTGGACCGATCGCCACTGCCGCTATTTCCATCGGTTGCTGGCGCCGGATGCGCGGCTGTACACCGAGATGGTGGTGGCGCAGGCGGCGATCCATGGCGATCGCGAACGCCTGCTTGGTTTCGATCGCGCCGAACATCCAATCGCGCTGCAACTGGGCGGATCCGATCCGCGGCTGCTGGCGCAGGCGGCGCGTTTCGGCATCGACTTCGGTTACGACGAGATCAACCTGAATTGCGGCTGCCCGTCGGACCGGGTGCAGTCCGGGCGCTTCGGTGCCTGCCTGATGCTGGAGCCCGCGCTGGTCGGCGATTGCGTCGCGGCGATGCGCGCGGTGGTGCCGGCCAGCGTGCCGGTCACGGTAAAGTGCCGACTGGGCGTCGACGAGCACGACGACGAGGCCTTCTTCCGCAACTTCATCGACAGCGTCGCCGCCGCCGGCTGCAGTGTGTTCATCGTGCACGCACGCAAGGCCTGGTTGCACGGACTGTCGCCGAAGCAGAACCGCGAGATCCCGCCACTCGATCACCAGCGCGTGCTGCGTCTGAAGTGCGATCGTCCCGAACTGACCATCGTGCTCAACGGCGGCATCCGCGAGCCCGCCGACGCGGGTGCGGCGCTGACCACACTGGACGGCGTGATGCTCGGCAGGGCCGCCTACCATGAGCCTTACCTGCTGACCGAGTGGCAGCGCGCGCTGTTCGCACGGCCGGTGCTGCGGCCGACGCGGGCCAACGTGCTCGCGGGCATGCGCCCCTACATCGGCGCACATCTGGCGCGCGGCGGCGAGCTGCGCCACATCGGTCGCCATCTGCTCGGACTCTATCAAGGCGAGCCCGGCGCGCGCAGTTTCCGCCGCACGCTGTCGCAGGCGCCGCCGGGAGCCGGTTTGGACACGCTGGAACGCGCGCTGGCGTGCGTCGAGCGCGAGGCCGCATTACCCTGTAAACTGGAACACGAATGATTGGCGTTTGAGCCTGTAACGGTTCACGCAGACCTCCGCGAGCTTGAAGGCCCATGCCGACCACCATGTCCGTAACTGATCGCCGCTACTGGTGGCTGCTGGCGTTCGCTCTGCTGTTGCTGGGCGCCGGCATCGGCCTGCGCGATCCGTGGCCAACCGACGAGCCCCGCTATGCACTGGTGGCCAAGCAGATGGTCGACAGTGGGCAATGGCTGTTTCCACGACGCGGCATCGAGCTGTATTCGGACAAGCCGCCGTTGTTCATGTGGAAACAGGCGACGGCTTACCACCTGACCGGCTCCTGGCGGGTGGCCTTTCTGCTGCCGGCGCTGCTCTCCGGGCTGCTCACGCTGGTGCTGGTGCACGATCTGGCGCGCCGGCTGCACGGCCGGCGCGTGGCCTGGGTGGCGACTGCTGCGCTGCTGTTCACCATCCACTTCACGTTCCAGACGCGCGCCGGCCAGATCGACGGCACGCTGATCGGGATTTTCACGCTGGCCTGTTATGGCCTGTTGCGACACCTGTTGCTGGGCCCGGACCGGCGCTGGCTGCTGATCGGCTGTTTCTTTGCCGGCATCGGTACCATCACCAAGGGCGTCGCCTTCCTCGCGCTGCTGTTGCTGCCCCTGGCATGGGTCGCGCGCCGCTTGGGTGTCAACGGACTGGTGCCGCCCGCAGCGCCGGGGTCGCCGCGTTTGTTGCTGCCGGCAATGCTCGCATTCCTGTTGGCGGTGTCGCTGTGGCTGGTGCCGATGCTGACGGTGGTCTGGACCAGCGGCGATCCGACGTATCGGGCCTACGCCGACGACATCCTGTTCGGGCAGACCGCCAAACGCTACCTCGCCGCCGACCATCATCTGCATCCGCCGTGGTACTACCTGGGGGTGATCGCCACGTTGTGGTTGCCGGTGGCATTTGCGCTCTGGTGGGCGCTGCCGCACTGGATCCGTGGCTGGCGTCGCGGCCATCGTCCGGCCGCGGTGTGGCTGCCGCTGGCGCTGACCGCAGTCATCGTGCTGTTCTTTTCGCTGTCGGACGGCAAACGCGACGTCTACATCCTGCCTGCGCTGCCGATGTTCGTGCTCGCCGTCGCGCCGCTGCTGCCGGTGCTGCTCAAGCGCATCAGCGTGCAGCGGGTGCTGTTCGGATTCGCGATGGCGATCTCGCTGGTCCTGACTGCAGTGTCGTCCTGGGCGCTGCTCGGCGAACCCGAGTTCGCCGAACGCATGCGCGAGCAGCGTGGGCTGGAGCCGTGGCCGATCCCGCTGGCGATGGGCCTGATCGGTCTGACGCTGGCGCTGGTCCTGCGCGCGCGCCGCGGCGCGCTGGTGCTGGCCGGCACGCTGACGGCGATATGGCTGAATTACGGCTTCTGGGCCTACCCGGTGCTCAACGACTCGCGCTCGGCGCGCGGCGCCATGCAGGCCGCCGGACAGCGCGTCGGTCCGGATGCGGAACTGGCGCTGCTCGGATGGAAGCCGCAGAACCTGCTGATGGCCGATCGTCCGACCACCGTGTTCGGTTACCTCAGGCCGCGCGCCGAGCAGGAGATCGCAGCGGTCGCGTGGTTGCGCGAGAAGCCGGATCTGCGCTACGTGATCGCGCAAACGCAGAGCCTCGAGGCCTGCTTTCATCCCGACCGCGCCCATCATGTCGGGCAGGCCAACCGCCGCGACTGGTATGTCGCCGGCGCCGACGCCCTGCGCGACGAGTGCCTCGCGCATCCGCCCGAGGCCTGGACCGAGTACAAGATCGAGCGCGACTGACCGGCAAGCGGGCCCGCAAACGCCCAAGCGCCCTGAGCCCGCACTGTTCCGGTCCCTCGTGCCCCCTGTGCCAGGTCAAGTCGCTGCAGCAAGATTGGGTTACGCTGCCACCCTCTTTGCTGCAGCGGTCGCGTATGGCTCCGGATGACGCCGCACCCCTTGCCGAATTCGTGCGCAATGCGTGTCGCCGCGAACTGGAAGTCGCGTTGGCGTTGTTGTCCGATGTCGACGGCGATCGCGACGAAGCCGTGCACCAATCGCGCAAATCGGTACGCCGGGTGCGCGCCTGGCTGCGCCTGGGTGATCGCTACCGGCGGCGCGCGCTGGCTCAGGTGGATGCGCGACTGCGCCAGCTCCGGCGCACCCTCGGACCGCTGCGCGATGGCGCATCGCGTGTCGAGGCGCTCGACCGGCTGCGCAAGCGGCGCGACCTGGTGCGCATGCGTGGCGTGCTCAACATGGCGCGCGCACGGTTGATCGAGGACCGCGAGCGGCGCTGGTCGCGGCGACCGCGACATGGCGGCGCCTGGCGGCGCTTGCTGCAGGGACTTGCCGAACTGCTGGCGAGCATCGAGCAATGGCCGTTGCAGGGACTGAACGAACCCGAGGCGCGCCGCGCGCTGCGACGGCAGTTCCGGCGGGCAAGCACCGGGCGGCGTCAATGCGCCGGACGCACCGGCGCGATACAGCGACATTCCTGGCGCGGGCTGGTGCGCATCCTGTTGCTGCAGTCGCAATTGCTCGAACAAGCCGGGCTGCTGGCGGCGGACCCGGCGCTCAAACGGCTCGCACAGAGCCTCGGCAACGAAAACGACCTGGCGTTGGTCTCGCGCGTGCTCGGGCCGCTCGGCTTGCCCGACAGCACGCGGCAGACGCTGCGCGCGCTGGTGCAGAAGCAGCGGCGCGAACTGGCGCGGCGCAATGACCGCCGCGCGGCGCTGCTGCTGCGCCCGCAACTGGCGCCGGCGCTGTACGCGACAGCCGACGACCCGGTCGCCGTCGGGATGAGATCAACGCGCGGCTGACGCGCGCTGCCGTAGACTCGCGCCAAACGTCTACCGCTCGGATTACCCATGGCCCTGACCGATACCACCCGCCAACGCATCGATGACCTGCTGTCGCAGCACCGCGTGGTGCTGTTCATGAAGGGCACTCGCAACGCGCCGCGCTGCGGCTTCTCGGCCACCGCTGCGGGCATACTCAACGAACTCGTCGAGGACTTCGTCAGCGTCGATGTACTGGCCGACGAAGAGATCCGGCAGGGCATCAAGGACTACGGCAACTGGCCGACCATCCCGCAACTGTATGTCGATCGCGAACTGATCGGCGGCTCAGACATCATCGGTGGCATGTACAACTCCGGCGAACTGCACGAGTTGCTCGGCGCGGTGCGGCCGGACCGCACGCCACCCGAGATCGAGATCAGTGCCGCTGCCGTCGAGGCCATCCGCAATGGCATGGCCGAGGATCCGGGCATGGCGCTGCACCTCGCCATTGATGGCCGCTGGCAGGCGCAGTTCATGCTGAAGCCGGCGCAAGGGCACGAAATCCGTGCCGAGAGCAACGGCATCAGCATGCTGATGGATCTGGCCACCGCGCAGAAGGCGCGCGGCATGCGCGTGGACTGGGTGGACGACTTGCGTGGCAGCGGTCTTGCCATCAGCTTGCCGCTGGCGCCGGTGGGCGTACGCCCGATGAGCGTCGAAGAGCTTGCTGCACGCCTGCAGCGCGGCGACATCAGGGTGCTCGACGTCCGTGCAGAGCACGAGCGTCACATCGCACCTTTTGCCCAGGCGCTGGCGCTCGACAGCGAAACGCTGCAGGCAGTCTCGGCCTTGCCCAAGGACACGCCGCTGGCCTTTCTCTGCCACCATGGCAATTCGTCGCGACAGGCAGCGGAACATTTCCGCGGCCTTGGGTTCACCCATGTCTACAACATCGAGGGCGGCATCGATGCGTGGTCGCAGCGGATCGACGCCGGCGTTGCGCGATATTGAGCGTCGCGTTGTTCGAATTTCACAAGCAGATTCTTGCAATGCGTGCAAACTAGGCGCACGCTTTCGTGCGAAGTTACACGAAGAAGCAACGCTAACTCATGGATAGGGCGGGAGGTTCGGCGATGCATGCGCGAGTTTTACTGGTCTCCGGCGTCGCGCTGATGATGACCGGATGCGGTGGCGGCAAGGATCCGGTGGTGCAGTTGTGCGTGGATGAAGCGGCCAAGGGCCTGGATCGTCAGGTCTATCGTCTGGACGAGAAGCTGCTTGCCAAGAGCAAGCAGGTGGCCGAAAACGGAAACGTCACCTTCACCGGCGAGATCATCCTGAAGCCCGGCACCAGCGGCGAGAACAAGCAGACTTTCGACTGCATCGTGGAACCGGCGACGGCAGAAGCGCCGGCGCGCGTGATCCGCTTCCGCTTCAACGTGACGGGTTCCGGCCTGGCCGAATGACCGACGGGCGTCGACCGGTCGCCGTGACCGGCCGCCAGGGTCATTCGTCGAAGCGCAGGTGTTTGACGCTCTTCCCATCGCGGCGAATCAGCTTGAGCGCTTCCACGCCGATCTCGATGTGGCGATTGACGAAGACCTCGGTGATCTTGCGATCCGAGGCCTCGGTTTTCACCCCTTCCGGGATCATCGGCTGATCGCTGACCAACAACAGGGCTCCGGCCGGAATACTGTTGGCGAAACCCGCGGCGAAGATCGTCGCTGTCTCCATGTCGATCGCCATGCAGCGAGTCTTGCGCAGGTATTCCTTGAACTCGGCGTCGTGCTCCCAGACCCGACGGTTGGTGGTGTAGACGGTGCCGGTCCAATAATCGTGGTTGAGATCGCGGATCATCGTCGACACCGCGCGCTGCAGGCGGAATGCCGGCAGCGCCGGCACTTCCGGCAACAGGTAGTCGTTCGAGGTGCCCTCGCCGCGAATCGCTGCGATCGGCAGGATCAAGTCGCCGAGCTGGTTCTTGCGCTTCAGGCCGCCGCACTTGCCGAGGAACAGCACCGCGCGTGGCCGCGCGGCGCTCAGCAAGTCCATCATGGTCGCAGCGTTGGCGCTGCCCATGCCGAAATTGATCATGGTGATGCCATCCACCGTGGCATTCGGCATCGGCCGGTCGCGCCCACGTACTTCGGCGCCACCCTGCAACGCGAAGACATCGACATAGTGCTGGAAATTGGTCAGCAGGATGTGTTCACCGATCGACTCGATGTCGACGCCGGTGTAGCGGGGCAACCAGTTGGCGACGATTTCAGCCTTGCTGCGCATGAGCACCACATCGGATCAGATTCAGGGACTCCTATTCTGCGCGCAAACCGGGGGCAGCCGGACACTCAGCCGCCGGGCATTGCCGCGGTAGTGGCGGCGGCGTTGCCGCGGATCACCTCGATTCGCCGCGCCTGAAGTTCGATTTCGGCGAGTTTGATGAAGTCGTCGCTGATCGAGCCCTCGACGTGCACGCGCTGGTCGCGATGAATGGCCGCGCGCTGGGCCGCGGTGCCGTAGACCAGGATGCGATCGCCATCGACATCCAGCCAGAACGAGCGCGGCGAATGGAAACCGCTGACAGTGCCTTGCAGCGAATGCTCGGAACCCGGAGCGTACTCAGCGGCCGGCGCGGACGCGGCAGCGAACGCAAGGACGGCGAGGGCGAGGGTACGGGCGATCATGGCGAAACTCCTGAAGATGTGAACCGCAACATGCGGTACTGGTCAGGAACGCAGACTGCCCCGGTCAAGGGCCGCACGAAGCGCAACCATCCACCCGTCCGGTCGCTGGAACGCGAAAGTTGCGACACGGTTGGCGCTTTGCGCGCCTCCTGGCGACGTGAAGCTTGATGCAACCCGGGTCTCGAGCGGCGACCGGGTGCTCAGCGCCCCGGCCATGCAGGGCTGGCGAGTAGCCGGTTCGCCAACGACGCGAACTCGTCGGCGTCGGCGTCGAAGCTGAGGGTGCCCAGCAGCGGCGTACCGATGCGCGTTGCGATGGCCTCGATGCTGGCGCCGGCCTCGGCCATCGACGGATCGACCCGATTGGCGATCCAGCCGACCATCTTCAGACCTTCCGCGCGTATCGCCGTGGCGCTGAGCAAGGCATGGTTGATGCACCCCAGGCGTACGCCCACCACCAGCAGCAACGGCAGATTCAGGGCGCGCACCAGGTCGGCCAGCATCAAGTCCGGCGATAGCGGCACGGCAAAGCCGCCGACGCCCTCGACCAGTACATCCTGACGGCGCGCGGTCAACCGTTCGAAGGTCGACCGGATGTCGCCAAGGTCGATGCGGACACCAGCGAGTTCGGCCGCGCGGTGCGGGGCAATGGCCGGCGCGAAGCTGTAGACATTGAGATCGTCTGGCGCCACGCCGCCCCCGGCGCCAGCGAGCGTCGTCAGGTCAGCGTTGTGCGGACCGTCTGGACCGTGCTCGATGCCGCTGGCGATCGGTTTCATCGCCTGCGCGTCGCGCCCGCCTGCGCGCAGGGCGCGGACCAGGCCTGCAGTCACGAAGGTCTTGCCGACGCCGGTATCGGTAGCGGTCACGAACAGTTGCATGGGAGGTCTCCGGCACAGGCACAAGCATAGGCCAGAGGCTATCGTCGCCCGATCTCCCACGCAGGATTCGTCGATGCGCCTGGAAACTCTAGCGATACATGCCGGTGCGGCGATCGACCGCGAGACTGGCGCGGTGTCGCCGCCGATTCATCTGTCGACCACCTTCGAGCATCCCGCCGACGCTTCGCAGACTACCGGCTACATGTACGGCCGTTACGGCAATCCGACCCAGGACCGACTGGAGCAGGCCCTGGCGGCGCTCGATGGTGGCGCGTGCGCGCTGGTTTTTGCGTCGGGCATGGCGGCGGCCACCGCGCTGCTGCAGAACCTGCCCGCCGGTGGCCACGTACTGATGGCGGACGACACCTACTTCGCGATCCGCAAGTTGGCGCTCACCTGGTTTGCGCGCTGGGGCCTGACGCTGACGCTGGTCGACATGACCGATGTCGACGCCGTGCGTGCCGCCGTGCGCCCGCAAACCTGCTGCATCTGGGTCGAGACGCCGTCCAATCCGCTGCTCAAGCTGACTTCGGTGGCGGCGATCGCCAGCATCTCGCGCGATGCCGGCGCCACGCTGGTGGTCGACGCCACCTTCGCCACGCCGATGTTGTTGCAGCCGCTCGGTCTGGGCGCCGACGTCGTGATGCATTCGACCACCAAGTACATGGCCGGGCACAGCGATGTCACCGGCGGTGCGTTGATCTTCGCTCGCAACGATGCACTGGCCGCGGCCGTACTGGACACGCGCAAGCTGCTCGGCGCCATCGCCAATCCGTTCGCATCCTGGCTGGTGCTGCGTGGTCTGCGCTCCCTGGCGGCGCGCATTGACTGGCACCAGCGTAACGCCGCCGCCGTGGCAGCCTTCCTCAGCAAGCATCCCAGGGTGGCCGTCGTGCATTACCCTGGGTTGTCCAGCCACCCGCAGCACGCGGTTGCGAGCAGCGAAATGCGTGGAGCCGGAGGGATGCTGAGCTTCGAGGTCGTTGGCGGCCGCGCCGAGGCCATCGCGCTGGCGGCGCGTCTCAAGCTGTTCACCAACGCCACCAGCCTCGGCGGTTACGAGAGCCTTGTCGAACACCGCAACTCCAGCGACGGCCCCGGCAGCACGACGCCACCGGGATTGCTGCGGTTGTCGGTGGGCCTGGAACACGCCGACGACCTGATCGCCGATCTGGAACAAGCGCTGGCGTAGATCCTCCGTTCGCCGTCAAGCAGTTTTCGGCGTTGGTTGAGGTATCCATGT
>ERZ761602.1592-NODE-1592-length-40284-cov-11.017922_pt1 | contig 40284 bp, 36 predicted proteins | sample MGYA00512165_ERZ761602 | MGnify/ENA primary metagenome ERZ761602 (study PRJEB28899, sample SAMN02445085) | bioreactor sludge metagenome | biome: EBPR sludge; isolation source: Thorneside wastewater treatment plant | place: Australia: Brisbane, Thorneside...
TGGGCGGGCTTCGGCAACTTCCGCGATTTCTCGCTGATGGCGCCGAACGATGTTTACAACAAACGCAACCAGACCACGCTGACCTTTGCTAATAATACAACGTGGATCAAGGGCCGCCACTCGCTTCGCTTCGGCGTTGAGCACAAGCGCAACTTTTACGATACGAACCTGCCCGAGGAGCAGGGCGTTGAATTTGAGGGCCTGACGAACTTCACAGAGCTATTAACCGGCTTTGTGCCCGAAGCCGACGTCGCTTTCGGTATCACCGACAAGCAGTTCCGTTTCAACGACCTCAGCTTCTACATCTCGGATGAGTTCAAGTTCTCGCAGAAGCTGACGTTGACGATGGGCCTTCGGTGGGATTGGTTCGGTTGGCCGATCGAGAAATTCGGACGCTTTTCGAACTTTGATTTCTCGCGCGTTACCGACCCGAACAACATTCAGCCGGGATTCATCCTCCCGACGAATATCACGAACACGGGCGTTGCAGCGATCGACCAATCGCTCGGCTCGATCGCTTCGGCCGGTAACAAACACACGCTAAACGGCCAGGACCTTAACAACTTTGCACCGCGCGTCGGCTTTGCTTTCAAGCCGTTCACGAACGATTCGACCGTCATTCGCGGCGGCTACGGCATCTTCTTCGACCGGCCCTCGGCGGCGTTCATTAATACGATCTACTCGAACTATCCCTTCTTCAAGGAGATCGAGGTCGCGACCGAAAGTTCGCCTTCGACAGTGCAGGGAACGACCGCGTTCGGGCAAACGAACCCGATGCTGCCGTTCTCGAGCTACTTTCCGTTCCGAGTCGCTTTCCGCGATGCGGACCGCTTTACGCCTTATGTATTGGTCGATCAAGGCCCCGGGGCCGATCCGATCGCCGGTGTCGAGCCGCTTGAGTTTCGCGCCATCGACCGCGACCTCAAGACACCGATGATCCAGCAATGGAACATCGGTATTCAACGTGAGTTTGCCTTTGGCAAGAACGAGAACTGGACCGTTGAGGCTCGCTACATTGGCTCGAAGGGACAGAACCTTCTTCTTGCGGTCGGGTTCAATCAACCCTATGACCTGAACGATCCGAACACGCCGGATTACATCTATGGCCGGTTGAACGATGCCTTCGACCTCGCCCGGCCGGGTGTGCTTCCGGCACGTGCTCCGGGCCTTAGCGAACGTGCCCGTGGAACGCGTCCGAACAACAACGTTGACGGAGCCTTCGGCGCCTGCAGTACTGTTTGGCGAGGCCTGCCGGGTTACATCGTTTGCAATAACGGCAACGGCGGCATCGACCTCAACGCTTCGGCAGCGAACTTCCAGTTTGTAAATGCCCTGATCGCCGCCGAGGTTCGCGTGCCTTATCTCGGTTTTGACCCGACGGACGCGATAATCCTGCAGTCCCGCGGATATTCGTCTTATCATTCGGGCCTGCTCAATGTGACCCGCCGGCTCTCGAAGGGCTTTGGCCTCAATCTTTCTTACACGTGGTCGAAGTCGATCGACATCGGCTCCACCGATCCGGGAAGCACGACCGCCTCAGGCCGTCCGGACACGCCGAATCTCGGCCTAGTTGTTCAGGGCGACCAGCGAGACCTGAACGCCAACAAGGCCGTTTCGGACTTTGACCGTCCGCACAAACTCGCCGGTACGTTCACATGGAACCTGCCGTTCAATAAGTCGAAGAACAAATGGATCAACGGCTTCCAGCTTGTCGGCTCGGGGCAGTGGCAGTCAGGCGCTCCGTTCAGCATCATCGCTTCGGATGCCGGCTTTGAAGTGCTCCGGACGAGCGGCGATATCGAATCGCAGTTCTTCGGCGTCTTCCTCGAGGCTACCGAACGAAACGCTCCGCTGATCCCGCTCAACACGCTTGTGCGGATCTTCAATGTCGGCGGCGCGAGCGGAACGATATTCAACGCCGCATTTGGCCGCCCGAGCGTCCGCAGCCTTGAGCTGCTTCGCCGCGGCGGTTCGGACAGGCTCCGCGAGTTCTTTAATATCTGCCAGGACCCGAATAACACCGAGTGTGCCCTCGTTGCACCGCTCGGCGGCTTCGGAAATCTCGGCCGGAACACGCTCCGCGGCCCTTCGCAGAAGCGCATCGACTTCAGCCTGCAGAAAACGACGCGGCTCTCCGAGCGGCTCTCGCTCGAGCTCAAATGGGACGTCTTCAATATCTTCAACTGGGCGAACTTCGCCAATCCGAACTCCGACCTCAGCGATGAGACGGACTTCGGGCAGATAACGAGGACGGTCGGCGCACCGCGTGTAATGCAGTTTGGTGCCAAGTTGAGGTTCTAACGAACGAGGACGGAGATAACGAAAATGGATAAGAAGTACATTATCGCATCTGTCGCCATCGTCGCCGCGATCATCGGCGGACTTGCCCTGGTCTTCTCGGGCTCGTCCGCCGATGCGGAACCGTTGACCAAGTTGACCGAAGCTGATGTCGAGGCGATCGCACGTTCGCAGGTGCAGCTTGGTGACAAGTCGCTCGTCGAGTCTCTCGCCGTTCCGGAAGCCAAACAGGCCTTCCTGAAGGGCATGAAGGAGCACCTCGCTCTTGCGGCAGCGGCCAAAGAAGAGGGCCTTGATGACGACCCGCTCTTCAAGATCAACCGCGACTACAAGGTCGATCGGTTGCTCGCCGATCTGTACGAAGCAAAGCTTGGCCATAACCCTGAGAACCCTTTCAAGATCTCGAAGGAAGAAATCGACCGCGTCTTTGCCGAGAGCGGGAATGCCGCCGCGTTCAAACGGGACATGGACGCTCTTCAAGAGATACAGAACGACGTCAACGCCAAAATGGGTACCGGCATTCAGCCCGGCATTCTCGCCGGCGAGGGTTTGGAGCGGGCGAAGAAGAGTTGGGCACGTGCCAAGGTACTCTCGGACCGTGCGAAGGCGGACGCGGAGTTCATGGAAAGCCAGGAGGTCAAACTTCGGGTCAATGTTCTTGTCGCCGGCCTGCTCTCCTCTGACCTGCTGCGGAAGCACTGGTCCGAACGAATTCGTGCGACCGACCGGGAAATTACAGAGTTCATAGCAAAGCGGCCCGAGTATGACCTGAAGCGGAAATGGCAAAAGGCCGACGAGGTTCTCAAGCGAGCGATGGCGGGCGAAAGCTTTGCCAAGCTCGTAACTGAGTTCACCGAACACCGTCCGACCAAGACGACCGGCGGGCTGATCGAGAACATCATCGCCGGCGACAACCCCGGCCCGGTCGAGAACGCACTTCTCGCCGCGACCCCCGGAAAGGTACTTCCACAGGTGGTCGAGAGCGAACTCGGACGGCATGTTCTGATGCTCGTTAAGCGTACTGAAAAGCAAAGGAACGATGGCCGCGTGGTAACCGAATACAGCTACCGCCAGATCCTATTTCAAAACAAGTTCGAACAGCCCGGGGTCAACGATCCGGAGATCCCGCCGCCATTCATGACGGCCGAAGAGATCGCCCGAATGCTCATTGAGCGTGAAAAGCGAGATCGATTGGTCGCCGAATATATGGCGAAAAGCAAGATCGAAGTGCCGGGTGAAGCACCGGCCGCTTCTGAATAGAAAGGGCACCCGCGCCCGAATGTCCGTAATCGTCTGAGTAACTATTTTGTCCTGAGCCCTAAGAGTGATGAAAGTCACAAACAAGGAGATGAGAATGAAGAGAAAAGATTATCGTTTTACGCTCGGTGCCCTGCTTGCGGCCTGTGCGATCTTATTTAGCTCGGCGGCCATCGCCGACGGGCAGGCAATTTCTAAGGGCGGAGACCTGGCCGGCGGTTTCACGCTTCTGATCAATGAGGTCGAGGCAGACCCCGGCAATCAGCAGAACGACTCGTGCCAGTACATCGAGCTCCGCGGCGCGCCGGGCTCGACCGTTCCGGCAAACACCTACTTTGTCGCGATCGATAGCGACGCTGCATTTCCCGGACGCCTTCACCATGTTGTCCCGGTCGGCGGAGTTACTGTCGGCTCGAACGGCCTTATCTACCTCCGCAATACCGTCGCACCGGTCTGCCAGAACCGCACGGCAGCGGCCGGCACGACCGTTGTTGACTATAGCTCGGTCATCCGCATCGGCGGTGGAAACCTCGAGGTCGGCTCCGAAAGCTTTGCCATCATCACGACGACCGCGAACATCTTCGCCGGCCTTGATATCGATGCTAACGACGACGGAGTTCTCGATATTTCGGTTAGCACCGTTTATGACGCCGCTGCGTTCTTGATCAATCCGGATGAGCACTATGTTTACCCGAACGGTATAGCACAAAGCGCGATCCTTGGAACGCCGTTCCAGGACGTGCCGGACGCGTTCGTCCGCTTCCCGGGCAACGACACGCCGAATAGCTCGGCTGCTTTCTATTACGGCGAGATCGCAACCTCGCCTGATGAAGCGGTCGCATTTGTCGATCCGCGAAGCGCCAACTTCCCGACCGGCGGCGTTCTTACGCCCGGTGCACCGAACGTTCCGGCCGCGGCTCCGACCACTCCGGCACGTGCCGACTACGATGGCGACGGCCGCACCGATCTTTCGGTCTTCCGTCCTTCAGAAGGCAACTGGTACCTCTTCGGTTCGACCGCGGGCTTCAGCGTCCTTAACTGGGGCATCAGTACGGACGTCATCGTCCCGGCTGATTACGACGGCGACGGCAAGACGGACACGGCGGTCTTCCGTGCGGCGGCCGATGCCGCACAGCCCGACTTCTGGATCCTCAACAGCAACGGCTTCACCTTCTCGGGCTCCTCATGGGGTATCGCGGGCGACGTTCCGGCAGTTGCGGATTACGACGGCGACGGCAAGGCTGATGTCGCGGTCTATCGCCCCTCGAACGGCACCTGGTACATCGTCCTCAGCTCGAACGGTTCGGCAGTGATCGTCAATAATCCGGGCGACACACCCGTTCCCGGCGACTATGACGGCGACGGCCAGGCCGACGGCATCATTTACACGAACGGCAACTGGGTCGGAACGCTTTCGAGCGGCCCGCAGGTCAGCATCGCACTTGGCCAGGCCGGTGACATTCCGGTCCCCGGAGACTACGACGGCGACGGCCGCGACGATCAGGCGGTCTTCCGACCTTCGGACGGCACTTGGAGGCCGATCCTCAGCAGCAACGGCTCGCAGCCGGTCATTCAGTTCGGTGCCGCAGGCGACATCCCGGTCGTCGGTGACTACGACGGCGACGGTACTGAAGACCAAGCGATCTATCGAAACGGCCAGTGGTGGGTAAACCGCTCCACCGGTGGTGTCACGGTCCAGCAGTTCGGTATCGGTACCGACCGGCCGACACCGCAGTTCGCTCGTCCGTAACATTTGAGTCAATACCGGAGGCCGGCGAACCCGGCTTCCGGAATTCGATCGAAAGATCATTCCGGCCCTCGAATTTCGGGGGCCGGTTGTTTTTGTTTGCGGCTTTTGCTGAATTCAAAAATGAGGAGGGCGAGGTCTTGCCAAACCTCGCCCTGTTTTGGAGAGAACTGTGAACCGTTCCGACTTTTTCCGATCGGAAAATCGTTCAGTCTTGTTACAGTTCAATTTCTACAGTAAAACACTGCGGTAAAATGGGTGTTACGGCAAAGCAAAATCGACGTTAATACTTGCCTCACTCCTCGACCGGGCAGCTCAGGTCTTCATTCTCGGTCAGCACTCGCCGAACGGCCGAACGCCAACCGAAAAGAAACCCGGCCGCAAAGGCAAGGACCAAACCAACCGCAACGACAGCCGCGGCAATTGTCTCGGGCAAAGACAACATTGACTCATCCTCCTCGCGCTTCCGTCACGCAAAGAACGCCTGCTCGTAGCCCTTACCGACTTCGGAAATGGCCTCAGGTTAAATGTGGAAAGCGCGTAAGGGAATTATAGGAAAGCGATGTGAACTCTAGGTTGCGGGAGGCGAAAATGTGAAGGCCGGCACCGTCTGCCGGCCCGCTTAGGTTCTATAAATGCTTGCTGTGTTTGATGAAGGCGGCTTCCGTCAGGTAAACGTTCAGCTCGCAGATGTCCTTTACGTAGTCGCCGATGCGTTCGAGGTGTTTTGCCACAAAGAGCAGGTGTGCGGCACCGGTCGTCGACTGCGGGCTGTCTAACATCATTTCGAGCAGTTCGTTGAAGACACGTTTGTAACTCGAATCGATCTTTTTGTCCCGCTTGATGACCTCACGCGAGAGTTGGGAATCCTCAGATGTGAAAGCATCAAGGGCTGAACGAAGCATCTCGGCGGCCGTCTTGGCCATGATCGGAAAATCGACGTAGTTCTTTATCTGCGGTTCGTTGTTGAGCACGATCGCCGCCTCGGCGATGCTGCTCGCGTGGTCGGCTATCCGCTCGAGGATCGGCGTGATCTTAGCGACCGAGATAACGAACCTGAGGTCATGCGCCGCCGGTTGTTGGAGGGCAAGTATCTCTATGCTCATCTGGTCGATCTCAAGCTCCATCTGGTCGATGATCTTGTCTTCGTCGAGCACCTTTTTCGCGAGTTCGCTGTCCCGCTCTACCAACGCCTGCATCGCCCGGTTAACGGCCGCTTCGGTCGCGCCGCCGAGCAGAAGGATCTTGTCCCTCAGCAGGTCCAGTTGTTGGTCTATGATTCTATGTTCCATTGCTACAAGATTACCACAGGGTAAAACCCCTAAATATAAGCCTTTTTTCCGCTTTATCCAAACCGTCCGGTAATGTAGTCCTCGGTCAGCTTCTCATTCGGGTTAGTGAACATCTTCTGCGTCGGGTTGTATTCGATAAGCTTGCCGAGCATAAAGAAGGCCGTCCGGTCCGAAACACGGGCCGCCTGCTGCATATTGTGCGTCACGATCACGATCGTGTAGTTCTTTTTGAGCTCAACGACGAGTTCCTCGATCTTCTGCGTTGCGATCGGGTCGAGTGCCGAAGCCGGTTCGTCCATCAGTATCACATCCGGCTGAACGGCCAGGGCACGTGCGATACAGAGCCGCTGCTGCTGCCCGCCCGAAAGGCCGAAGGCCGATGTGCTCAACCGGTCCTTCACTTCATCCCAGAGGGCCGCATCTCGAAGAGCCTTCTCGACACGGTTGTTCATGTCCTCTTTGCTCGAGTGAATTCCGTTGATGCGGATCCCATAGGCGACATTCTCAAAGATCGATTTCGGGAACGGGTTCGACTTTTGGAAGACCATACCGACCTTTCGGCGAAGTGCGACGACATCCGTTCCCGGTGCGTAGACGTCCTTACCGTCAATGATCACCTGTCCCTTCACCGAGGCGATCGGGATCGTGTCGTTCATCCGGTTCAGCGTCCGAAGGAACGTAGATTTTCCGCAGCCCGACGGGCCGATGAAGGCCACGACCTCACGCTCCGGTATCTCAAGCGAGATATCGTAGAGAGCCTGTGCCTTCCCGTAAAAGAAATCGAGGTCCTTTATGCTAATTTTGCTCTGCATCCTGTTCCAACCTGCTAATACTTCTTCCGCGTCAGGTACCTCACAACAATATTGATGACCAGAATGAACCCGACCAGAAGCAGCGTCGCCGCCCATGCCATCGCATGTTCAACCTCAAAGGGGCCGGTCGCGAAGTTGTATATCTGGACCGTTAGCGACGACATCGGCTGGTCGTAGTAGAAATTGTAAAAACGGCTGTTGAGTGCCGTGAAGAGCAGTGGGGCCGTCTCGCCGGTGATGCGGGCGATCGCCAGCATTGCTCCGGTCGCGATGCCGGAGGTCGCCGCCGGAAGAACGATGTTCCACGAAACGCGCCACTGCGGTGCACCGAGAGCCAACGCCCCCTCGCGCATCGAATTTGGCACGAGGTTTATCATCTCCTCGGTCGTTCGTGCAACGATCGGGATCATTATGATCGCCAAGGCAAGTCCGCCGGCGAGTCCCGATTGCCGCCCCATCGGCATCACGACCACCGTATAGATGAAAATGCCGATAATGATCGAGGGCACACCGATCAGCGTATCCGCGATGAACCGGATCGTATTGCCGTACCAGTTTTTCCCAAACTCAGCGAGGTAAACGCCGGCTGCGATCCCGACCGGAAGCCCGATCGCAGCGGCCAGAAGCGTCATCATCGCTGAGCCGACGATCGCATTTCCGATGCCGCCGCCCTCACCGACCGGCTTTGGCGTATCGGTCAGGAATTCCCAGCTCAGCGACGAAATGCCCTGATAGGCAATAAAGCCGATAATGATCAGCAGCACCGAGGTCGCAAAGACCGCGCAGATGGCAGTAAGCGATGTCATCACCAGATTGGTGATCCGCCTTTTGCTATGTACTGTCGCTGCCTCAGCCATCTATCTTCAAATTTCCTAAGTGTGTTTCGAGGCGTTCGCCCGCCCCGCCACGCTCATTATCAAAAGCTTCGCAAGCCCGTTGATGACCACCGTAACGAGGAAAAGCACGAGAGCCATCTCGATCAACGCGCTCAGGTAAAGCTCATCTGTCGCATCCGCAAAGTTTGCCGCGAGTACCGAAGCGATCGTATATGCCGGCTCGAAGAGTGATGCCGTGATCTGCGGCGAATTTCCGATCACCATCGTCACCGCCATCGTTTCGCCGACGGCACGGCCAAGCCCAAGCACGACCGCTCCCGCAATACCGGAGGCCGCGTTGCCGAGCACGATCATTGTCGTTTCCCACTTAGTTGCCCCAAGGGCGAGAGCTGCTTCACGCTGGGTGTTCGGAACGGCCTCAAGCACGTCACGCACGACCGCCGTGATGATCGGCGTGATCATTATCGCCAGAATTATGCCGCCGGTCAGCATCCCGATGCCGGTCAGCCGCCCTTGGAAAATCGGCAAGAAGCCGAGGTTATCCTGCAGCACCGGCCCGAGATAAGTGCGAATAAAAGGTGCGAGCACGAAGATGCCCCAGAGGCCGTAAACGACCGAAGGGATCGCCGCCAAAAGTTCGATCATGAATGCGATCGGCTTGGCGATCTTTTTCGGCGCCTGCTCGACCAGAAAGACCGCGATGCCGAGCGAGATCGGTACGGCGATCAGAAGAGCAAGGATCGACGAAACGACCGTTCCGTAGATGAACGGCAGGGCGCCGAATAGTTCCTGCGAGGGGTTCCATTCGCTCGCCCAGAGGAAGCCGATGCCAAAACGCTGAAGCGTCGGCATCGAGCTTTGCACCATCATGTAAAACACCGCTGCGACAATGAGCAGGATGCTCGTTGCCGCAGCAAAGAGAATGGTGCGATAGACCTTGTCCCCGAGGGTGCTCGACTGTGCCACGTTCGGTTAACGGTTACTTCTGTCTATTGCCGGAGCGGTTTGCCGCCGCTGGTGATCGACAAGAGCTTGGCATCGACCTTTTGGACCAGCGTGTCCGGAAGCGGGGCATAATGCAGGTCAACGACAAATTTCTCGCCGTCGTTTATCGCCCACCAAAGGAAATCGACCAACGCCTTGCCCTTTACGGCGTCTTGCTGGTCCTTGTAAACAAGCATGAAGACCGTGCCCGAGATCGGATAGGCTTCGGGCCCATCGGCGTTCGTGATCTCGAACCGAAGGTCGTCAGCCATCTTGTCCGTGAAAGCGGCAGCGGCCTTCGATACGGTAGAACTATCGGCCGTTACGAAGTTGCCGGCTTTGTTCTTGATCTGCGCCGCCGGCAGGTTGTTTGCCTTGGCAAAGGTAAGCTCGACGTAGCCGATCGTGTTCGGTGTGTTCTTGACCTGGCCCATCACGCCTTCATTACCCTTGGCTCCGATGCCGATGCCCTGCGGAAGCTGTGGGTTCTTGGTGCGGCCAACCTTTTCTTTCCACTCCGGAACGGTCTTCGAAAGATAGTCTGTAATGATATCCGAGGTTCCGCTGCCGTCAGCCCGGAAGACTGGCGTGATGTCCGAATCCGGCAGGTTGAGGTTTGCGTTCTCGGCCTTTAGCTTCGGGTCGTTCCACTTACGGATCTTGCCAAGATAGATGTCAGAGATAAGCTCGGGCGTGAGCTTGAGCGGCTCTTTGACATCGGGCAAATTGTAGGTCAGCACGACGGCGCCGAGAACGACCGGGATGTGGACGATCTCACCGCCCGTGGTCTGCTTCATTTCGTCGTCGGACATCGCGGCATCGCTTCCGCCAAAATCGACAGTTCTGTTCTGTATGCCCTTGATCCCGGCACCCGAGCCGGTCGAACTATAGTCGATCTGAATATTCGGGTTGAGCTTTCCGAATTCGCTGCCCCACTTATCCATCATCGGCTTGACGAATGTCGAACCGGTTCCGGCGACCTTGATCGTTCCCGAGGAGCTTGTCGTTCCGTTGCTGCTGCCCATCTGCTGGCCGCTGCAAGCAAGCGAAACCGCAGCAAAACCGGCAAGAGCTAACGTTCCAAGTCTTTTGAAAAAGTTACGTTTGATATTCATTTTTTCTGTCTCCGGCCCGGAGTCCTATAACCCGCCTTACGAGCTGAAACCCGAGCTTACTAATGAATTGTAAAATTATAGTCGATAGAGCTTTTGATATAGGTTACATTACAATTAATTTGTGCAATAATCTCCCTACACGGGAAAAAAGTTAACATCGCGTTAACATCAAAGTAACACGCGGGCAATATCCTGATAGCTTACCCTGAGACGCAGTTTCTCCCGAACCGGACGGCTAGCCGTCGGAAACGAGTGCAGTAGGTAAACGGATTATGGACCTGATAGACGAGATAGGCAGCGACCTCGCGGTTGCCTTTTTGATCGAGAAACGCCATTCGCAAAAGATCGAGAGCCGTGAAGCGATCGATCTGATCAACCGGATACAGGGCCTGCTTTCCGAAACGGGCGACAAATTACCTGCAAATGCCCGACGGCCTCAAGATATTGCTGCTTCCCAGCGGTCTCACTAGCCGCTCGGATTGCTCGCAAGTTCAGTTTTCAAAACCATAAGTTTATCCATTCGCCGTCCGCTACCCAGATTGCGGCGAACTTCCGCCTATCAGCCTTCATCGTATCCCTGCCTTTGGTGCCCACGTTGCCCGCCCCCGGGAAATGGAATAATATCCTCACTACATTTCGAGGAGGGAAAGATGAGAAAAGGTCATTTTGTGAAATCGATTTCGGCATTTGTTTTGACGCTTTCAATGGTCGTATTGCCGCCGGCAATGATCGCCCAGACGGCCGTCAAGATGCCGAAGAACAAGTACAAGGTCCAGGACGACGTAAAGCTTGGCCAGCAGGCCTCGAGCCAGGTGGACCAGCAATTTCCGATCCTTCGCGACGCGCAAGCGACGCAGTACGTCCAGCGGGTCGGAGCCCGGCTCGTCGCAGCAATTCCGCCGCAGTTTCGCGAGCCTGCGTTCGACTATGAATTTCAGGTCGTTAACGCCAGTGACATCAATGCCTTTGCGCTTCCGGGCGGGCCGATGTACGTAAATCGCGGAATGATCGAGGCCGCTCGCAATGAGGGCGAAATGGCGGGCGTTATGGCTCATGAGATCAGCCACGTCGCGCTTCGCCACGCGACGGCACAGCAAACGAAACTGAGCAACCCGTGGAACCAAGTCCTCGGCATCGGGGCCATCCTTGGTGGAGCAATCCTTGGCGGCGAGGCCGGAGCACAGGCGGGCCAGATCTTTGCCGCCGGTTATTTCCTGCGATACAGCCGTGAATATGAGACACAAGCGGACATCCTCGGAGCACAGATAATGGCCGATGCGGGCTACGATCCGCGAGACCTCGCCGGTATGTTCCAGACCATCGCCGGCGAAGGTGGGGGCCGAGCTCCTGAATGGCTGAGCAGCCACCCGGATCCGGGCAATCGTCAGCAAAAGATCCTCGCCGAAGCACAGCGGGTCGAGGTGTCGCCGAATCCAATAAAAGTAACGCCGGAGTTCCGGCGGGTTCAGGAAAGGCTTCGTTCGATGCCGCCGGCCAAATCAATGGCTCAAATACAGCAGGAAGCCGAACGCGGCCAGAGCACCGGCTCGGGCGCAGCGATGTCCGGCGGACGGTATTCACAGAATGTTCCGTTGCCCTCGGCACGCTACCGGTCATACTCTGTTGGCAACTGGCTGCGGATGAACGTCCCGCAGAATTGGCGAGAGTTCAGCGGCCAGCAGGACGCAACCTTTGCACCCGAAGGAGCTTATGGTGATCAGGGCTTCACACACGGAATGATGATCGGCGTCCACCGCGGGCAGAGCGGGCAGTTCAACCGCGACACGGACGAGTTCGTCCGCGGGTTGCTGCAGGCGAATGGATACCTGCGGCAGCAGACCGGCTACCAAAATGTTCGGTTTGCCGGCCGGCAGGGTCTTGCGATCCAACTTGCAGGCCGCTCGCCGATCTATGGCGGCACCGAACTTGTGACCATCTACACGACACCGCTTCGCAGCGGAGAGACGTTCTATCTGATCGCCGTTTCGCCGCAGCAGCAGGCGGCAAACTACGACCGAACCTTCCGGACGATAATCAACTCCGTGAGGCTCAACGACGCCTCGCTTTAACGAGCGTCACAAAAAAGAGATCCCGGATTCGCTTATCACGCGTCCGGGATCTTTGTTTATGCATCCAGTTGATCACTGCTCACTGTTCGCTCCTCGCTCAGGCCCGATTCCCACCAACAGTACCACTGCAGCGAGCGAGATCACCGCACTCGTAATGAATGCCGTTTCGGCGTTGAATTGGTACCACAGAAACCCGAACATCAGCGAAGCCGGCAGCACCGTAATTCCAAATGCTAGATTGAAAAGCCCGTAGGCCGTTCCGCGTTTTTCGGGTTCGACCATATCGGCAACAAGAGCCTTTTCGGCCCCTTCGGAAAGCCCAAAGTAAGCGCCGTAAATTATGAAAAGTGCCCATGCCTGCCATGCTGAATCGATGAACGCAAAACCGAGATAAACGAGCGCATAGACCACCCAGCCGCCGGCGATGAGTGACCGCCGGCCGAATCGGTCCGAAAGGTCACCGCCAAGGAGCGAGAAAACGACCTTACTAAAGTGAAGCGCCATCCAGAGAAACGGCAAGAGGATCGGAGCGATCCCGGCCTGTTCAGCACGAAGCAGCAGAAACGCATCGGTCGAATTTGAAAGGGTGAAAAGCGCGACGATAAGCAGATACCGCTTGAAGCTGCCATCAAATCCTTTAAGCGAAAGCGTGGGCGGTTCGGCACCAATATCTCGGGCGCCGTCCTCGCGGACGAAAAAGACGATCACGAAAAGCCCGAGGACGACCGGTATCGAAGCGAACAAGAAGACCTGCTGATACTCGCGGACCGTCGGCTCCGCCGCATCAAGTGCGATGTAGCTCAGCAAAAGAAAAGCGATCACCGGCCCGATCACCGCCCCGAGGTGATCCGCCGCACGATTAAAACCAAAAGCAAGCCCGCGCCACTCGGGTTCGACGTCCGCAGCAAGCAACGCATCACGCGGAGCCCCGCGAATGCCTTTCCCGACCCGGTCCGCAGCTCGGACGACCAGCACCTGTGGCCAAGCCGTTACAAATGCAAGCAACGGCCGCGTTACCGCCGCAAGCGAATAGCCGAGAAAGACCGGCAGCTTTCGTTTATTGAATTTATCCGAGAGATAGCCGGAGAAGAGCTTGAGGATGCTCGCGGCCGATTCGGCAAGGCCCTCGATCAGCCCGATGGCAAAAGGCGATGCCCCAAGTGCGAGGAAAAGGAACGCCGGGAGAACTGGATAGATTATCTCGCTCGACGTGTCATTGAGCAGGCTGACGAGGCTTAGGGCAAATACATTTCGCGGGAGCCCGCGATAACGGGCCAACCAATCGCGGATCTTTGAAAGGAGGAACACTCAATGCCTCGTAGGAGAAAAAAGCAGCGGCTACCGTCGGCGTGCCGGCGGTGACTTTCCGGCCGCGTCGCTGCCAAGGGCGTAATACCAGAGCGTTCCCCCGCCCACTAACGCCCCGATCAGCAACGCCCCGGCAAGCACTAAGCGGATCGCGAGCCGGACGCTTTTTCTCAGTACGCGAAAAGCGATATACGCGACCGCGGCTCCGACGAGAAGTACAAGAACCGCGACAACGGCCAAAAATGTACCTGAAAACTCCATTAGCGTTGCCGCTCCTTTTCGGCAAGCGTCCGCTCGATGTGCTGAAGGTCTTCCTCGGTCAGCGAAGAACCCTCGGCCGGGAGCGAATATTCTTCATCGACCCACGCGCCGAAATCGATCAACCGGCACCGCTCCGAACAGAACGGCCTGAACTCATTGCCCTCGTAGGGTGCTATCCGCCCGCAGGTCGGGCATTTTATTTCCTTCAGCATCGCTCTTCAAAACGAAAGGTTACCACATCGCGGCGGCCGCCGTAAGCCGCTCGCCGTGGCCGATTTTTGTTGCTTGGCGGCCGATTTGATGCAATCATTACTACGTTGACAGAACATCCGGAGCATCAGTTTCGTTAATAGCTTCATCACAAAAGCTCGCGGAGGAATTATGAGCGATATCAAGGACCGGTTCGAGTCGTGGCAGAAAGAGGCAAAGGAAAAGTTTGGCGAGATCGACAAGCAGTTGGGCATCTCGGAGAACGTCATTGAGGGCGTCAAGACCGTTGCCGACACAGCACAGAAAGGAGCTGAACGGCTCAAGGCCGAGGCCGAAAAGACGGGCGTCGGCAAACAGGCCGTAAAGGTCGCCGAAGAGACGGTCAAGGCCGCAACCGACACCGCGAAACAGGCTTGGACCGCCGCGGAACCGATCCGCGAGGCGGCCGGCGATGCCGCCGAAAAGGCTACAAAGGCGGCGGGTGACGTGATCGGTTCGGCAGGTGAAAAGGCTGGTGAGATCATCGATGATGCTCGCGAAACCGTCTCAAAAACCGCCGAAGGTGCGACCAAGGCATTCAACCTTGGTACGGGCTGGGCAAGGACCGTCGATTCGGCGATGACATCACTTTCGAAAGCCTCGTCATGGGTCGCCGAAAACCCGCTCCAGGCCGCTGCTACCGGTTTTTCGATGGCTGTCGGTGCCGGGCTCGGCGCCGTCTTTACGGGCTTTAGTTCCCACTGGCTTTTCAATTCCGCACTTCCTACATGGTCGGTCCAAAAGGTCGCGGAGCAGTTCAACGAGTACCTCCGTTCGCGTGAAAAGATGATCGCCGAGGGCAAGCTCGATGAGGCCCGTACGGAGCAGATCCGCTTCGAACGCGATATCGCCCGCTATTTTGGTGCACCGATGCTTGGAGCATTCTCGTTCGCATCGGGCGCCGTGATGATGACGAACGTTTTCACCCCGAAGACCATCACCGGTGCGCCGATCGATTGGCTCATCGGCGGCAATCCGCTTCTCGAAGGCGTCTGGTTTTTCGGCAACGGCATCGTTTGCTTTAAGACCAGCTACGATTTCTTCATGATCGCTCTCGAGGGGCAGGAAGATGTTGAAAAGATGGTCCGCGAGATCAAAGGACTCTTACCCGCTTGAACAGTGAGCAGTGAGCAGTAAGCAGTGCAACCCGCTTGCGGCGGTTCTGCATCATCTGACCACCGACCACTGACCACTGCTAACTGCTCACCGCTAACTGATCTTTATCGGAAACGGCAAAAAGCTCAGTATAAAAATAACTAGAACACCGAAGGCGACGAGCTTACGTTTGCCGTCGAGCGGCGAGGTGTCCCAGGGTTCCGGATGCCCGATCCGCATCATTATCCCGAGCAGTATTGCGATCAGAAAACCGCTCGGGCTGTTGAAGTAGAACATTCCGAGCACGGAAAGCACGGCCATTACGGCAAAGGCGATCCGCCCGGTCCAGTAGTGAACCCTCTCGCCAAAAACGGCATAGATCGCATGTCCGCCGTCGAGTTGCCCCGAAGGTATCAGATTGAGCGCCGTTACGAGCAGCCCGACCCACGCTGCGTAGTAGAACGAATTTTCGTAGATCGCATCTGTCCCGGTTCCTGCAAGCCAACCGATCGCTTTCATCAATAGCGGATCTGAGAAAACGATTCCCTGATAATTTGCGACCACCTCCGGCGGCGCCTTTTCCGCGGTAAAGATGCCCAGAAACGCGATCGGAATCAGGGCGACGAAGCCTGCGATCGGCCCGGCGACGCCAATATCGAAAACGGCCTTTCGCGAGGGCATAGGCGAACGGATCTTGATGAAGGCACCGAACGTTCCGGCCGGCCCGATGAGCGGCGGCGTCGGGATAAAATAGGGAAGCGTCGCGTCGACGCGGTAAATGCGGCAGGCCACGTAGTGCCCCATTTCATGGGCGACCAGGATAAATAGCAGCGAGCCGGAGAACGATAGGGCCCGGGCCAGATTGGCCCAATCAGAAGCAAGATAACCGACCGCGGAAACGAGAAGCGAAATATAGCTGGCCGGGGCCGCGATCAGAAAATCGAAAAGCTCCTTCCAGCTTTGCGGGTCGGCCTCGGGAAAGATCATCAACGGGCCAAAGGGATAAAGGCTTCCCGCAATGGTCGCCGTTACCAACGTCAGCAAAAGGAGGCCGATGTGACGCCACGGCCGCAGCTTTTCGCGTTCGAGGATAAAGGCTCGTTCGTATGCGGCCGTTTCGGGTAGTTCTTGCATTCTCTGGCTGAAAATAATTATCGCAAACTACTTGGCCCGATGCATTCGGAGTAGTTTGCGATTGGTGCAAAGCTGCCTCTAATTTTCTATTCGTCGTGGTCCTCGTCGGAGTTTCCTCCGGTCAGTTCCTTTCCGGGCTTGAACCGTATCGTCTTGCCGGCCGGGATCGGCACTTCCTCGCCTGTCCGCGGGTTTCGACCTACGCCCCGCTTCCGCGGCTTAACGACAAATACACCAAAACCCCGCAGCTCGATCCTTTTGCCCTGAGCAAGAGCCTCCTTCATCGCGTTAAAGAGCGAATCGACCACCTGCTCCGCCTTTTGCTTCGGAACTCCGGTCTTATCGGCGACCTGATTGACGATGTCCAGTTTTATCATTTTGCCCTCCGGGCGGATCCGCTGACCCAGGGAAAGAACAACCCACCTCGTCAAAATTGATAATAAACCCGTAAATCCACTTTTGTCAACATTTTGCGGTGAGCCTGCGGAGCGGCGTCATAGTGTTATCGGCCCATTATTTCGCCGCCTTTTGCCTGCCGCTCCTCGGACGTCGCTCGTTGCTCGTCGGCAAGATCTTTCGTCCTCGTGCGGTTTTGATGCTAAAATCACGACAAACTTTCGCAAATATCAGAAAAACGAGGTGGGCAAATGCGTTGGAGACAGCAGCGGCAGAGTTCTAATATCGAAGACCGGCGTGGCATGGGCCGCGGCGTGGCACTGGGCGGGGGCGGCATTGGCGTGCTGATAATTGCCGCACTTGTTTGCTTGCTCGGCGGCGACCCGCGCCAGTTTCTTGAAGGCCTTCCGGCCCAGACGCAGACACAGCAGCAGCCCGCCGCAAACAACGCTCCGCCGGACGAGAACCGCCAGTTTGCCGCCGCCGTGCTCGGCAGCACAGAAGACGTTTTCACGCAGATACTTCCGGCCCAGGGCGGCCCGCGATATCAACCGCCGACGCTTGTTCTCTTTTCCGGCCAAGTCTCATCGGCTTGCGGCTATGCGAGTGCGGCAATGGGGCCGTTCTATTGCCCCGGAGACCGTAAGCTCTATCTCGATTTTGCGTTCTTTGATGAGCTCAAACGCGAGTTCAAGGCACCCGGCGATTTTGCCCAAGCCTACGTCATCGCCCACGAGGTCGGGCATCATATTCAGAATTTGCTTGGAACGATGGGACAGGTTCAAGCCCGCGGCCAGAATAACGCTCTCTCGGTTAGGCTTGAGCTGCAGGCCGATTGCTACGCCGGCGTTTGGGCTCACCATGCGGCCAAGAAAGGAATAGTTGAACCGGGCGACCCGGAGGAAGCTCTTCGTGCGGCCGCGGCCGTCGGCGACGATATGATCCAGAAGCGGACGCAAGGCTATGTCGTTCCGGAATCGTTCACCCACGGCTCAGCAAAGGAGCGGATGGAATGGTTCGCCCGCGGGTTCAATGGCGGCGATATGCGGCAGTGCCAGACGTTCCGCTAGGCGGGCATCACCCCGCCGAGGTCGGTGTGAACGGCCGGCCGTAAAGTTCCTGATAGATCCAACCGAGCACGCGGGCCTCGGCCGTGTAAAGCGTTTCGATCCAGGAACTTGCCAGGTAAAGCCGCCGTTCCGTATTGGTGGTCAGCTTCTCTGCATTCTCCATTATCGTCGCGGCCGGGTCCTGCAGTTTGTTCGCGTCGGCGATCTCCTGCTTTGTTTCTTTGGCATCGTGGATGGCGGCGAGAATGTCGTTAAGCCAAAGCCCGAGCAGCGGCTCGGAATTGTTTTCCTGCACCGCCTGAAAGACCCCGATCGCAAACCTCGCCTCGGCATTCTCGAAAGGATAGGTCGGAACGCCGTTCGCTTCGTCATCGGCCTGTTTCCAGAGAAAAAGCTCGTTAGACATTTCGTGCCGGATGCGTGCCGTCCGCTCGTCAAAGTTGAGGAACCACTCGATTAGGTCGGCAAGCGAGCTGTTGTCCAAAGCGCCCGAGGCGTCGCGTTTAAGTTTCGGCGGCTCCTGGCCGGCCGTTGCTGCGTCGTTCATTTGTTCTCAAGTTTACACAGTTTCACACGATGTTTCACCCGCCGGCGGCCTAGCCCAAGTTCGTTGACAAACGCCGTTTTTCAGCCGATACTTAGGGCACCTCAAACTCCCGCGGAGACGCAACTATGGCAACCAGCTACACAACTTGTCCGAACTGCCGAGCCCAAAATCCCGGAACATTCCAGAACTGCTCGAACTGCGGAGCTTTCATGGGCGTCGGCGCTCCAATGCAGCAATCGCCGCAAATGCAGTCAAAGCCCGTCGGTGCCGATAAAAAGATCGCCGCCGGCCTTTGCGGCATCCTGCTCGGCGGCCTCGGCATTCACAAATTTATACTCGGCTATCAGCAGGAAGGCATCATCCTGCTATCGGTCTATCTTATTTCTTTCATCATCGCGATCGTGACTTGCGGCATCGGGACTCCGCTGGTGCTCATTCCGACGGTCATCGGCATTGTTGAAGGAATCATCTATCTGACCAAATCTGACGAAGAATTTGTACAGACCTACGTTATCGGCAAAAAGCCGTGGTTCTAGGTCGCTTCTGGTTCGCAGGGTCTGAAGATGTTCACCGGATTGATCGAAGAGCTCGGCCGCGTTCGCACGGTCGAACGCCAGGGCGAGAACGCCCGAATTGTTATCGAGGCACACACCGTGGTCGAGGGCACTGCCTCCGGCGATTCGATCGCCGTTAACGGCGTATGCCTGACGGCGCTCGATATCGGCAAAAATTCGTTTGCGGCGGACGTCTCACGCGAAACGCTTGACCGTTCGACGCTCGGCGGGCTTGCGGCGGGCTCGGCCGTCAATCTTGAACGTGCGGTCACGCCCTCGACGCGGCTCGGCGGCCACATCGTCCAGGGCCACGTCGATGCCCGCGGGCAGTTTCTTGGTGCAGAGAAAAGCGGTGACTTCTGGACCGTCCGGATCGGCTTTCCGCCTGAAATGGCCTGCTATCTTGTCTTCAAGGGCTCGGTCGCGGTCGAGGGCATCAGCCTTACCGTAGCCTCGCTCGCCGATGACCACTTTGAGATCGCCGTCATTCCGAAGACCTGGCAACTCACAAATCTCTCATCGCTGAAATCCGGCGACCCGGTAAACCTTGAGGCGGACGTCATCGCAAAATACGTCGAGCGGATGATACAGGCACGGGTGCCCGATTCGCGTATAACGGTAGAGACGCCCGAAAAGGCCGGCTTTGTTTAGCCCGCCGCGGCGGCTCAGAGCGTTATGAGATTCGCCAGATATACATTCGCCATTGCCGGCATCTACGGCATCATCGCCCTCGTCCCGCAGTATTTTCTCGAGAAACAGATCGGCATCGACAGCCCGCCGGCGATCACGCACCCGGAGTATTTCTACGGCTTCATCGGCGTGGCTCTGGCGTTTCAGGTCGTTTTCCTGACCATCGCGCGCGACCCCGTCCGTTTTCGCCTGATAATGCCTGCGGCCGTTCTTGAAAAGATCGTGTTCGTCATTCCAACGTTCTATCTCTACTTCAATGGCCAGGCTCCTTGGCAGATCACCGCCGGAGCTGCCATAGACCTCTTGCTCGCGATTCTCTTCGCGATAGCATTCATTCGAACGCCGAAGCAATAAAAAAGACGGCACCCGAAGATGCCGCCTTTTCTTCTGAATCGCGCCTCTTTACTTCGGCCCACCGGCGAGTTTGCCGATGAGGGTGAAGAGCGGAAGGTACATCGAGATAACGATGCCGCCGATGGTAACGCCAAGGAAGGCGATCAGCACCGGTTCGATCATCGCGAGCAAGTCGGCGATAGCCGAGTCGACCTCTTCTTCGTAGAAGTCAGCGATCTTTCCGAGCATCGCGTCAAGAGCACCGGTCTGTTCACCGACGCCGATCATCTGCCCGACCATGTGCGGGAACACCTTTGTCGCCTTGAGGGGATCGACGAAGTTCTCACCGCGTTCAACACCCGCACGGACCTTTAGGATGGCGTCCTCTATAACTACGTTTCCGGCCGTCTTAGAAGTAATATCTAGCGACTGAAGGATCGGAACACCCGAGGAAAGCAGCGTTGAAAGGATCCGGGAGAATCGGGCAACAGCAACCTTCCTTAGCAACGGCCCGAAGATCGGTGCCTTGAGCAGAAGCGAATCGATCTGCCAGCGGCCTTTCTCTGTCTTGTAATACGCACGCGTCCCAATGGTTGCCGCGATCAAAAACGCGAGGGTCGCGAGGCCGCCCCAACCGGCGAGAAATCCGCTTAGTGCCATGACGATGCGCGTCGGCAGCGGAAGAACCTCGCCCGGCCCGAGCAATCCGATGAAGATCTGCTCGAACTGCGGGATCACCACGATCAGGATCACCGCGATCGCCGCGATAGCGACCAAGATGACTGCCGCCGGATAGATCGACGCCGAGATGATGCTTCGCTTGAGCTTTACGACCTTCTCGATAAGGGTCGCAAGCCGCTGGAGGATCAGATCGAGCACACCGCCCGTTTCTCCGGCTTCGACCATATGCGTATAAAGCGAGTCGAAGACCTTCGGGTGCTTGTCGAGGGCCGAGTGGAGCGTCGAACCTTCTTCCACATTTTGCCTTACTTGCCGAAGGACTTCCTTAAAGAACGGGTTCGCCTGCTGTTCCGCCAGGATATCCAGACACTGGACAAGCGGAAGACCGGCGTCGATCATCACCGAAAACTGTCGTGTGAAGACCGCAAGCTCCTTGGCGTTGACCTTCTTGCGAGTCCCGAGCTTCGGTATCGAAATGACCTTTCCCTTCTCGGTCGCCTGGGTCATTACGATCTGTTCCCGGCGAAGCAGGCTCCGGAGTTCATCCGCGTTTGCCGCATCACGCTCGCCAGCCACCAGTTCATTGAGGCGGTTTCTTCCTTTATATGCAAATGTTGGCATCGTTTTTCTTATGCTCCTTAATTCTCACTTTCCGGCCGTTCATCGTGCCGGCGGCCGTTGACCTATTGGGCGCCCTTGGGCATATGGGCTCGCATGTCCGTTTGCCGGCATTCCGGGCTTGGGGCCGCCGCCATAGGATTGGTTTAGTCCTGAGCCGCGTTCCAGCAGTTCTTTAAGCTCATCGGCATTCGAAGTTCGCTGCATTGCGGCCTCAATAGTGATCTGCTTCTTGTGGACAAGCGTAGCGAGCGACTGGTTGAACGTCTGCATCCCGAACTTATCCTGGCCGGTCTGCATCATCGAATAGATCTGGTGGATCTTGTCCTCGCGGATCAGGTTACGGATAGCCGAGTTCGGTACGAGGATCTCAAGAGCCATGCAGCGGCCATCGCCTGAGGATTTCGGCAACAGGGCTTGACACATTATCCCTTCAAGCACGAGCGAAAGCTGCGTTCGTACCTGTGCCTGCTGGCTTGCCGGAAAGACGTCGATGATACGGTTGATGGTCGAATATGCAGAGTTCGTGTGCAGCGTTGCGAACGTCAGGTGGCCGGTTTCCGCGATGCGGAGAGCCATCTCGATCGTCTCGAGGTCACGCATTTCGCCGACGAGGACGATGTCCGGGTCTTGGCGAAGCGCAGTCCGAAGGGCCGAGGCGAATGAGTGCGTGTCGGCCGCGACCTCTCGCTGATTGACCACGCAGCTCTTGTGGTTGTGAAGAAATTCGATCGGGTCCTCGATGGTCAGGATGTGGTCGTGCCGTTCGCTGTTGATCTTATCGATCATCGCGGCCAGCGTTGTCGATTTACCTGAACCCGTCGGGCCCGTGACAAGGATAAGCCCGCGAGGCTTGTTGCAAAGGTCTGAGACGACCGGCGGCAAGCCAAGGGCCTCGAACGTCTTGATCTCGTAAGGAATTGCACGAAAGACCGCGCCGACCGCGCCTTTCTGGTTGAAAAGGTTGGCACGAAACCGCGACATTCCCTTCAGGCCAAAAGAGAAGTCAAGCTCGAGGTTCTCTTCGAAGCGATGCTTCTGTGCATCGGTCAACACGGAGTACGCAAGCCGTTTGGTGTCCGCCGGCGTCATCGGAGCAAAGCCGTCCAATGGCCGAAGATGACCGTGTACGCGAACCTGTGGGGCCGAGTTGGTTGTCAGGTGAAGGTCGGAACCGCCGAGATCGGTCATCCGCTTCAACAGCTCAGGAAGCGTCACCTGCGAGGCGATGTTTTCTATGGTTTCTTTACTCATGGTAGATACGTGGATCGGGTAGCCGCAAGGTATGGCGTCTTGCGGCTACCGATTGCTGTTTGGAGGCGTTCGCTAATCGCGAACAGCGGCCTGCTGCGTACGGCGGGTGCCGCCGCGGAGTGACTGGATCACCTTTTCCGATTCTTCGGCAAGGCGTTCGGCCGAGTCGGTCGCCGAGTTCGTCGCGACGCTGTAAACGCGTCCGCCGGCCTCGGTAAAGTAGAAGAGCCGTGAGTGGACGCGGCCGTCGCGGCCCTGCGATTGGGCAACTACGACATAGACCGTGTCGCCGCCGACCTGCTTCTGGTAGTCATTGACCACCCAGCCGTTCTCCTTGATCATCGTGTTGATGACGTCGCGGCGAAGAGCTGTCGTCGGGATGCCGCCAACGGTCTTGTTGTTGAACCGCGAAGAGGAATCACCTGTGGCCGCGCCGACGACGGAGATCGAAGCCGAACCAACGTTTGATCCGCTATTGCCGGCGACGTTGAACTTCAGTTCGTTCGAATCGGCACTGCCGACCGACCAGTTCTTCGGAGCCGGAGCACCCGAGGGAAGGACCGCTGCGGTTTCTTTCGGCTGAGTCTTGCCTGCGGCAACCGCTGCACGGCGTTCCTCGGCAACCTGCCGAGCCTTCGCAAGCCGCATCTGGCGGAGCCTCAGGGCACGCCGGCGCTGAGCAACCTGCCGCTTGCGGCGTTCCTGCGCCCGATAAAGCTGCCACCAGCGTTTCGAATATTTCTTGACACCGCGCCAATACCTTTTCTTTTTCTTCTTGTTCTTGTAGCGCTTGGTCTTGACCGCACCGGCCTCGGCATATTCGGTCGCCAACGGGATGAATGTCCCGAGCCCGAGCAGTAAAGCTATCGAAATTACGATCGCACGTATTGCCATACTTCCTCCTGTGGTTAAAGCACTGTTTCCTTCACGACCTCATCGATGGTCGTAATCCCTTCTCTGATCTTGCACAAACCTGACTCGCGGAGCGTGATCATCCCAAGCTCGATCGCCTTCTTTCGAAGTTCGATCGCGCTTGCACCGATGATGATCAGTTCGCGAAGTTCGTCCGTTACTTCCATTACTTCGTAGAGGCCGACCCGGCCCTTGAAGCCCGTGTTGAGACAGTTGTCGCAGCCCCGGCCCTTATAGAGCCGGAGGTCATCGACCTCGCTCGGCGAAAAGCCGATCTCGATAAGCAGCTCCTTTGAGACCTCGACCTCTTCTTTGCAGTCCTTACAGATCCTGCGGATGAGCCGCTGAGCCTGAATTAGGTTGACCGAGGTCGCGACAAGGAAGGGCTCGATGCCCATATTTACAAGCCGCGAAACGGTCGAAGGCGCGTCGTTGGTGTGAAGCGTCGAGAGCACAAGGTGGCCGGTGAGTGCCGCCTTGATGGCGATCTCGGCCGTTTCGAAGTCACGAATTTCGCCGACGAGCACGATGTTCGGGTCCTGACGCAGGAAGGAGCGGAGGGCCGCTGCGAAGTTGAGCCCGATCTGTTCCTTCATCTGCACCTGGTTGATACCTTCGAGGTTGAATTCGACCGGGTCCTCGGCCGTCATGATGTTCGTCTCAGAAGTGTTGAGCGACTGAAGCGCCGAATAGAGCGTATTCGTTTTACCCGAACCGGTCGGGCCGGTGACGAGCACCATTCCGTACGGATTGGCGATCGCCCGCTTGAATTTTTCAAGGCTCTCAGGCTCAAAGCCAAGCTTGGCCATGTCAAGCATTAGCTTGTCCTTGTCCAAAAGCCGGAGCACGACCTTCTCTCCGAAAAGGGTCGGCAGGGTCGAAACGCGGAAGTCGAGTTCCCGCGAGCGTTCATCGACCTTGACCTTGATCTTGATGCGGCCGTCCTGCGGCAAACGCTTTTCGGCGATGTCGAGTTTGGCCATGATCTTGAGCCGGGAGATGAGCGCATCGCGCATCTTCATCGGCGGCTGCATTACGTCGTAAAGAACGCCGTCAATGCGGAACCGGATCCGGAAGAGCTTTTCGTAACACTCAACGTGGATGTCCGACGCTCCGCGGCGAAGACTGTCAACCAAGAGGACATTGACCAACCGAACGACCGGGGCGTCTTCCGAAGCTCGTGCAAGATCGGCGAGGTTGATCTCCTCATTTGTATCAACTACCTCAAGTTCTTCGCCGTCACCATGAAACTCAAAGTCGCCAAGTGAAACGTCGAGGTCGGCATCAGAGATCCGATCGCTGCCCTTGCCCTTCTTTGCCGCTTTCCCGTTCCCATTCTTTCCATTGCGGCCGCCGGCTACGAAGGACTCGGCAAACGCGGCATCGAAGACGTCAATGTCCATCGTGCCGCTGTAATATTTGCCGATCGACATCTGGATCGAGGCCTCCGATGCGATCACCGGCTCGACGTTAAGCCCCGTCATGAACTTGATATCGTCCATGGCAAAGACGTTCGTCGGGTCGGCCATCGCAAGCGTAAGCGTCGCTCCAACCTTTGAGATCGGCAGAACTGTGTATTTGAGAGCGACCTCCTGGGATATGAGTTTGATAACGTCCGCCTCGATATGAAAGAGATCGAGATTGATGGAGGGCACGCCGTATTGGCGTGAAAGGACGGCCGTTATTACGTCATCGGAGATCATCCCGAGCTTGACTAGGCTGGACCCCAAGCGGCCGCCGTTCGTGCGCTGATAGTCGAGCGCTTCGCGGAGCTGCTGGGGCGTCAAGAGGTTCTCGCGGACAAGGATTTCCCCAAGTTTAGCTGACATTTATTTGCGTCGGGTACCTGAAAAAAAGGAAACCGGATCAGAAGTAGAAGTGAAGAGTCTTTCTTTGACTAATTCAAATGAAGAGACGGCGTTACAACAGTGGTAAACACCGTTGTAAAAAGATAATACGCATTTATCCTGACCGTGTCAAGGCACTTTTTTGACAGAAAACAGGTCAGAATGAAATGGTGTGGCGCTTATTGAGGACGCCGGAGCTGTTCGATGAAGGAGCGGACGGCGGTTGCCTCGACGCTGTCAGGAAAGATCTCAAGAACTTTTTGGTAAAGCTCGATGGCTTCGGCGGCCTTGCCCTGCCGTTCGAGAAGCCTACCGAGATATTGGAAAACGACCTTTGCATCCGGCGCGCCGGCAAGTTGCTCGATCGCCTTCCGCAGATTCTCTTCCGCAAGCGAGTAGTATTCAAGCGTCGCCGCCAGCGAATCTTCGCCTCGCGGCGTTTCGGCACGGTCGGCGTAGAGCATTCCAAGCCCGGTCAAGGCTTCGGGCTGAAACCCCTTCCCATCGGCCAACGCTCGTTCGAACTCGGCCTCGGCCTTTGCGAAGTCGCCCTCCTCGCGATAAAGTCTGCCGGCGATCGCCGAGATCTCGGGCAGAGAAGGAGCGGCCTTTCTCGCCGCGGCAAGCGATGTCTCGGCCTCAATGTAGTCGCCCGTCTCGATGAGATTCCGCGCCCGTGCAAGATGCGCCTCGACGAAAGCCGGCCTCAGCTCGATCGCCTTCTCGAAGAGCTCAATCGCTTCGCGGCGGTCGATCGATGCCTGCCGCTCGGCGGCCTGAAACGCAAGTTCAGCCGCGTCGTCCGTCCGCTTGAGGGCAACTGCCACCGTTCGCTGCGTCCCGGCTTTGACCGCAGCGGGAGCGAAACCCGCCGCACGTACTCGCACTTCGATCGGAGCTTTCGGCGGAAGCTTGACCGTAAGCTCGCCGTTCGTCCCGGCTGTTCCAAAATAGATATTGTTGAGCCAGATCTTTGCCCCCGGTTCGGTCTTTACCCTCAACGCCGCAGTTGCAACCGAAGTGGTTCGCTGGGCGAGACCGATACCCGCAAACGCGCAAACAAAAAATCCAAGGGCGACGATCTGCACCGTCCCCTTAAGGATCGCTTTTCTATTGTGCTGGTTCGGTAACCGCATTTTCCTGCTTCTCTTCAACGGCAGTAAGCCCCCGTTTCGGCCAGCGTTCCGCGAGTGTCCGCCCGATCGCCCGCAGGTCGCGGACGCGCTCGGCCTCGGCAGCCTCGGGCTTAAACTTTACCGATAGCACCGTATTTTCAGTTGATGCCTCCGCTCCTTCGGAGGTTGTCGGCGGCCGCCATTCCGCGGCCTCAACTGTCGAATATCTGTCGGTGACCTCCATTGCAAAGGCCTCGAGCGGGTCGGTCTTTTTCGTCAGGTCTGCAAGTGCATTCCGAAGCTCTTCGAGCTCTTCGGAGCGGTTCTGGTCAACCTCACTAAGCGCTCGCAGGCCATCAACCAGGCTCGCCTCAAACTCGCCGGTGATGTTTTTGAATTCCGAAGGTGACACGTTCATCTTGTAGATCTTCATATCCAAAGATGAAAGGCCAAACTCGTTCTTCACACGCCGGAGCCGCTGCTCTTCTTCGAACGATATGGGAGCACCGAACGTGTAGATCTTCAGCAACGTGCGACCGTCCTCGTTTGAAAGCGTCCAGCGGAAGGCTTGCCGGTCGTCTCTTCTGAACTCGGCGTTGATCAGGTTTCGGATGCCACGTTCGGTCTTGAGCCGATCAAGTACGCCCCACATTATCAATCCGCTCGGGATGGTCACAATAACGGCAAATGCGATCACGGTCTGCCGCACTCGAGCCCCTTGCTCTTCGTTGAGCTTTGCCTTCTTAGGGAATTTAAGCCAAAGGGCAAGCAAGTATGTCGCAAGCGAGATAAAGAATGCGTTTATGAAAAAGAGATAGAGAGCCCCAAGAAAAGTCGCCCAGTCACCGGTCGCAAGCCCGAAACCGGCGGTACAGACCGGAGGCATTAACGCGGTCGCGATAGCCACGCCGGGAATGGCATTTGTCTTTCTCTTTCGCGAGCCGGCAACGACACCCGCCACGCCGCCGAAGAACGCTACACCGATATCGAGGATCGTCGGAGTTGTCCGGGCGCTGAGCTCGGAGGTCATTTCCGCGAAGGGCGAGATGAGAAAATAGATAACGCTTGTCAGTAAAGAGACGAACGTCGCGATGCCGAGACTCCCTACCGAGGTCTTCAGGAGCTGCCGGTCAAGCGTTGCGACGCTGAGCCCGACCCCGAGTATCGGCGACATCAGCGGCGAGATGAGCATCGCCCCGATGATAACCGCCGTCGAATTCACATCAAGCCCGATCGATGCGAGCAGGGCCGAACAAACCAGCAGCCACGTGTTCGCCCCGCGAAGCTTTACGTTCTCGCAGATCTCCTCGATGGTTCCGCCGACGTCCGTGCCGCCGCGGATCGAGAGCAGAAAACGCAGATAGCGGAACCATCGCGTCAGCAGTCCCGGTGCCTTTTTCTCATCCGATCCTTGTGAATTCTCCTCTGACATCGTGCTCCTCAAACGGATCCGGAATACCGTCCTTATTCTTATCCTCAGCAAAGAAATGCTTTATCAGCGGCGGTGCGATAAGCGTGGTCGCGACCGCCATGAAAAGCACAGCGGCGAAGAACTTGTCCGTAATGACAGCGAGCCCGAGCCCGATCTGGGCGACGACGATGCCGACCTCGCCTCGCGGGATCATCCCGACGCCGACCTGCGCCATCTCACGCCGCGAGAGGCCCCAGGCACCGAGCCCGCAACCGATGAACTTGGTGATGCAGGCAAAGAATGTGATGACCACGGCAAGGGCGACCACCTCCCATTCCTTGAAGACCGCGAGGTTAAGCTGCATCCCAATATTGACCAAAAAGAACGGCACGAGAAACTCGGTCACACCCGAGGTCAGCTTGTGCATGCCATGGTTCTCCTCGGTCGGTTCTGCCAACGCCATTCCGGCGAGGAACGCTCCGATGATCGCCGCAACCCCAACGTACATCGAAGCCACTGAAAGCCCCAGGCACAAGATCAGCCCGGTATTGAAGAAGGGTTTATCGAGCCTCAGTGCCGCGACCCGCGGTGCGAGCCGCTTCATCGCATGCGAGCCGATCGTCGCGACGACCGCAGTAAACCCGATCGCCAGCAGGGCAGTTTTGCCGAGTTCGACGTAGTTGACCTGTCCGGTACTAACTGCAGAGACGACCGAAAGTATGATAAGCCCGAGTATGTCGTCAATGACCGCTGCGCCGAGAATGATCTTCGAGGTCCGCTTATCGAGCAGGCCGAGCCCGCCGAGCACACGCGCTGTTATCCCGACCGAGGTCGCGACAAGTGCCGCCCCGATGAACATCGCCTCAACGAACGAACCGTCCCAAGCCATCGCGATCAGATAACCGGCGATGAACGGCAGAATGACACCGAGCGTTCCGACCAGAAATGCCTTTTTCCCGACGCGAAGTATTGACTGCGGCTTCGTCTCAAGCCCGACCATGAAGAGCAGAAAGATCACGCCGATCTCAGCGACGATGCCGATGATCTCCGTCGGCTGCACCCAGCCGAGAACGCTCGGGCCGATGAGGACGCCGGCCAGGATCTCACCGACGACGGCCGGTTGCTTCATCCGCTCGAATATCTCCGCCATCACCTTCGCGGCGGCGATCATGATAAAGAGCGCGAGCAGAACCTGCGCGTGCTCAACGGCTGCTCCTAAGACAAGTGGCATGCTGCGGTAAGTTTACTCCCGGAAAAAAACTCAAGTGGAAATTCTAACAGCAGACGACCCGATAGCAAGACCACCCGGTGGACGAACTACCGAAATTCGCTTGATTTTTTCGCGGCACAACCTATACTCTTATCTTTCAGGCTGGGTAGCTCAGATGGTTAGAGCGTGGGATTCATAACCCCAAGGTCGGGAGTTCGATCCTCCCCCCCGCCACCACAAATTAAATAAGAGGCTGCCTGGGTGCATATTCAGGCCGCCTCTTTTTCTTTCGCACCACGGCATGGGTCAGCGTCTTACGGATTTGGGGGAGATGATGCCGGTGTCAGAGATCTCCGGGGCGGTTGGGCCAAAGTCGTTGAGCGAGAGCGAGCGGACCTTGCGGATCGCGTCGCCGTTGGGGTCGAGCACGGGGATGCCGCGGCCTTCCTGGCGGCCGGCGTGGATCCTGCCGGAGATGAAACGGCCATCGCGGTCAAGCTCGGTTTCGAGGATCGCCGTAAGGGCCGTTTCGGCCTCGAGCCGGAACCAGCCGTATGTGGCAAAGTTGCCGAGCGAATAGGCGATAAGGCGGTCTTTATAGACCTCGATCCCGCGGAGCACATGCGGCCCGTGGCCGAGCACGAGGTCGGCACCGGCATCGATCACCGTTCGCGAAAAGAGCGGCAGGTTTCCGCGCTTTTCGCCAAAGTACATCTCGGTCCGGTTCGGGACGTTCTGGTTGGCGGTGCCCTCAGCCCCCCCGTGAAACGAAACGACGACGATGTCCGCTTTCTTGTCTGCTTCGGTCACGAGCCGGCGGGCGGTGACGAGGTCGTTGACGTTCGGGACGACCGAGTTGTGGGCAAATCCGATAACGGCGATCGTCAGCCCATTTACTTCAACGTATGCCGTCGAGTTCTTCAGGCGGTCGCTGCCGGCGTGTTTCAGGCCCAATGCGTCGAGTGTTTTACGTGTATCGGCGATTCCGGCGAGGCCAAAGTCGAGCGAGTGATTGTTCGCGAGGCTGAGGACGTCAAATCCGGCTTCTTTCAGATACTTTCCATAGCGGGTCGGCATCCGGAAAGCGTAACAGCGGATCGGCTCGTTCGGTTTCGGCGGGCGGCATTTTTCCGACTCCCCGCCATCGGTCATCGGCCCTTCTAAGTTGCCGAAAGCGATATCGGCGGCCGAGAGAAGTGGTGTTACTTCCTTGAGCAGATCGGCGCCGTCGTTCGGGGGCATTCGCGTGTCGTTCGGGAAAGGCGAACCGAGCATTATGTCGCCGACGGCAGCGATGGTGATGGTGTCTTTTACCTGCGGTGTTGGCGTTGCATGCACCTCTGCAAAGCTTGAGGGCTCAATGCTGACGGCCGGTGCCGATTGGCAAGCCGTCAAGCCGCCAAGCCACGAAGCGAGGGCGGCAAATCCTAGTGCGATGTAAAGCGTATTGACCATTTGCTCGGGGGACGAGCGAGGGCGGTCGGCCGCCCTCATTTCATTTAAGATGCCCGCTCGGCCTCAGGCCGTTGCAGGCGCAAGTTTCTCCGAAACCTCGGGCTCGCTCGCCGCCGAGATCTCGTCGGTATCGGCCGAGAGGCACCGGTCCACGATCTGCTTCTGTTCGAGTTCGTGTATCGTGTAAGACCCGGTCGCCGGCGAGGCCGAAGCGATGCGGCCGATGTAACGGAGATTGCGGCCATCGGCGAGAAGGCTTCGCAGCCGCGGTTCGACGAACGTCCAGCCGCCCATGTTCTGCGGTTCTTCCTGGGCCCAAACGATGTCCTTCGCGTTCGGGTACGAGGCGAGTGTTTCCGTTATCGCCGCCGACGGGAAGGGATAGAACTGCTCAAGCCGGACGAGAGCGACACGGCCATCGTTCGCTTCTTCGCGGCCGGCCTGCAGGTCATAGAAGACCTTGCCCGAGCTGATGACGACGCGAGTGACCTTTGAGCGGTCCTCGATTGCCGCATCATCGAGCACCGGACGGAAGCCGCCATTGGTCAATTCATCGATCTGCGACGAAGCAGCCGGAAGCCGAAGCAAGCTCTTCGGCGTCATAACGACCAGCGGGCGAACGCTGTCGCTCTTGACCTGCCGCCGTAGCATATGAAAATACTGTGCCGGCGTGGTCGGGTAGCAGACTTGGAGATTGTTCTCAGCACAAAGCTGAAGGAAGCGCTCGAGCCGAGCCGACGAGTGCTCCGGCCCCTGGCCCTCGTAGCCATGAGGAAGCAGCATTACGAGCCGGCACTTCTGTCCCCATTTGTCCTCGGATGCGGCGATGTATTGGTCGATGATGACCTGCGCTCCATTGGCGAAGTCGCCGAATTGAGCTTCCCACATTACAAGAGCGTCCTTTGCCTTTACCGCATAGCCGTATTCAAATCCGAGAACGGCGTTCTCTGAAAGTGAGCTGTCAAAGACCTGAAAGCGGGCTTGCGGGTCGGCGTCGCTGCGGATATCGCCGAGCGGCGACCAGAGGTCACCGGTATTGGTGTCGTACATTAGGGCGTGCCGCTGCGAGAATGTGCCACGGCCGGAGTCCTGTCCGCTGAGGCGGACGCGGTGGCCTTCCTTGACGAGCGAACCGAAAGCCATCGCCTCACCGACTGCCCAATCCATCGGCACCTCGCCGGTGCCCATCTTGGCACGCCTCCCAAGCTGGCCGACCATTTTCGGGTTGATCGAAAAGCCTTCCGGGATGAGCGTGATCTTATCGGCGATCTCGGTGAGCACCTCGCGTGCGGTGCCGGTTTCGATGACGGCCGAGCCGTCCTCTTCGGCCGGATGCGGCGGGAGCTCGGTGCGTTTCTTTGACCCGCCGGCGATACCCTTGGCACGCTCCAGAATACCCTCGTATTTGGCAACGATCTGCCCGGTCATTTCGGCAAGTTCCTCTGCCGTTATCACGCCCTCGCGGATAAGGTGCTCGGCGTATAGGTGCCGTACGCCCGGATGAGCCTTGACGCGGGCATACATAAGCGGCTGCGTGTAGCTCGGCTCGTCGCCCTCGTTGTGGCCAAGCCGGCGGAAGCCGACGACGTCGAGCACGACGTCCTTGTTATATTCCTGGCGATAATCGAGTGCGATCTGCGTTACGCGATAGGCCGCTTCCGGGTCGTCGCCGTTGATGTGGAATATCGGCGTTTGCGTGATCTGTGCAGCGTCTGTCGAATAGATCGAGCTTCGGCTCGCTTCGGGCGAGGTCGTAAAGCCGATCTGGTTATTGATGACGATGTGAATAGTGCCGCCGGTGCGGTATCCACGTAGGCTTGCGAGCTGGAGCGTTTCCATCACGATGCCCTGGCCCGCAAATGCCGCGTCGCCATGGAGCAGCACAGGCAGGATACGGTCGTGAACGGCGTCGCGTTCGCGTGCGTCTGCCTCTGCGCCGCCAAGAAGCTGATCCTGGCGGGCACGAGCCATTCCCTCGACGACCGGATCGACGAACTCCAGGTGCGATGGGTTACAGGCGAGTTCGATCTGGATCTCTTTGCCGGACTTCGCTTTCCGCTTGCCGATGGCTCCCTGGTGATACTTCACGTCGCCCTCATCGGCCGGGAAGCTCGGGTGCGAACTTCCTTCAAAGATAGTGAAGATCCGCTCGGCGAGGTCGCCGGTATGGACGTCGCCGACGATATTCGATAGAACGTTCAGCCGGCCGCGGTGGGCCATTCCCATAAATATCTCGTCAACTCCGCGGTCGGAAGCGCTTTCGACAAGCTGGTCGAGCATCGGGATAACGGTCTCGCAGCCCTCAAGCGAGAAACGCTTTTGCCCGAGATATTTCTTGTGCAGAAACTGCTCGAACTGCTCGGCTTCAATGAGCCGAAGGAGAAGCTCCTTTCTGATCTCCGGAGCGAGCGGTTCAGTATCGACAAAATGCTGGCGGATCTGCCGCCGTATCCATTCCTTCTCTTCCTTGCTTTGAATGTGGCGATACTCGGTGCCGACCTTGCCGCAATAAGCACGGCGAAGTATCTCGAGAATGCGGCGGAGCGTCAGTGTTTTTTCGCCGTGGAGACCGCCCGTGATAAATTCGCGGTCGAGGTCCCAGATGGTCAGGCCAAAGTTCTCAAGCTCAAGCTCTTCGGCACTGTAGGGCGCCATATCGAGCGGATCAATGTCTGCGAGCAAGTGGCCGCGGGTGCGGTAGGCATTGATGAGCTGCAAAACGTTCGCCTGCTTCTCGGTCTGCTCGGCGATGCGGTCGCCGCCAAAGAGTGCGGGGTTGAAGTCCTCGGACCAACGCATCGGCGGTATCTTGATCTCTAGCTCGGCAAAGACCTTATCGTAGAATCCTTCCTGCCCGACGAGCAACTTATGGATCTTTGCGAGGAAGAATCCGCTCTCCGCACCCTGAATGACGCGATGGTCGTAGGTGCTGGTCAGCGTCATCGTCTTGCTGATGCCGATCTGCGAAAGTGCGGCCTCGGTCATCGCCTGATATTCGGCCGGATACTCGATGGCGCCCGTCGCGATGATGGCGCTCTGGCCGGCCATCAGCCTCGGGTTCGAGGCAACTGTGCCGATGGTACCGGGATTGGTCAGCGAGATGGTCGTGCCCTGAAAATCTGCGATCTCGAGCTTGCCGTCTCGGGCCTTGGCGACCTGTTCGTTATAGGCATCAAGGAACTGGCGGAAGGTCATCCGTTCGCAGCCCTTGATGTTCGGAACGAGCAGGCTCCGAGAGCCATCTTTCTTTTCAATATCGATGGCGATGCCGAGATTAATGCTATCGTTCTCGACCCGCGAAGGAGCTCCCTCAACAACGGCAAAGCCCTTGTTCATCTGCGGATATTCCTTGGCCGACTGGACGATCGCCCAGGCGATGAGGTGCGTGAACGAGACCTTGCCCTTGCCGCGTGACTTTAGCTGTTCATTGATGACGCGGCGGTTCTCCTCAAGCAGCTTGACCGGAACGTCGCGGAAGCTCGTCGCCGTTGGAACCGAAAGGCTCTGCTCCATGTTCTCGACGATCTTTTTTGCCGGGCCGATGATGGCCTTGGTCTCAACGCCGGCCGGTGCGGGCGGGGCTGAAGAAACCGGCTTGGCGGCGGGTTCGGGCTTTACGGCGGGAGTCGGTTTTGCCTCTTCGGCAGGCCGTGCCGGAGAGTCGGGGTCGGGCCTTCCGCCTGCCAAAAGCTCGCCGAAATAGTTCTGCCATGATTCATCCACCGAGCCGGCGTCATTCTTATAACGCTCAAGCAGGGCCTCAACGTAGCTGGCATTTGCCCCAAAGTTCTCCGTTATGAATTCCGAGATGTTCGTGATCTTGTCGCTCACAGTATTTACTTCCTCAAAAGCTTATATAAAAGGCACCAAAGGTAAACTTTAATTTTAACCGAAAGAACGCAAAAAGATAAGGACCGCATCACTTGCGGGCACGGATGACGGGATTATCGATATTGATGTCGATATCGACCGGGACGACACGTTTGTGATGTATACCGTATCGCTTGAAGCGGCCGAAAACAAAAACGCGGCCGCGAACTCGCCACTTCGGCTGCGAGTCGCGCATCTCACGCCAGGCTGCCTGTACGAGCCTGTGTGCAGGTACGAAGATCGTGACCGGCGACGGCAGCAATACCTTTTCGCCTTTCCGAAAACGAAACTCAGTCCGAAATTCATCGACCGCGACGGGAATGCCGTTCACGGTCATCTCGGAAAACGTAATGAAATCGACACGGCCGCTGTGCGGCAAGGCGGAAAGCTCGAGCGGCATTTCGAAGCTCACGCCGGTAAGTGAAATATCTTTGAGAGCAATCTTGTCGGGGTCTACGCGGCTTGCGACCATCGGAGAAGCCGCGTCGGTCGGCCCGGCGGTTTCGCGGACGGTGACTGCCTGTTTATGGACCTTGTACCCACGGATGCGGTCCGGAAGTTCCTGTGCGTGGGCAATACCCGCAGCAATCAGACAAGCGACAACCACCGCCGCGGCCCGATAGTGACACAAGAACCAGAAACTGCCGGTGCCCGTTCGCATTGTTATTTCAGGGGTTCGAGGCCGTCTTGGATTCTGATGCCGGAGCAGGTTCCTTTGCGGATTCTGATTCGAGGTCGAGCCGAATGGCATCGAGAAGGCCGTTTATGAACTGGGTTGCTTCGTAAGACGAAAACGTTCGGGCTATCTCAAGTGCTTCGTTGATAACGACCGTATGCGGCGTGTCCTCGTAGAGAAATTCATAGACCGCAAGGCGGAGTATGTTGCGGTCAACAACTGCCATTCGCTCGAGCCGCCAGTGTTCAGCCCGCGACATTATCGTCTTATCGATCGCTTCGAGATTCTTAAGCGTGCCGGTAACGATACGGTCGGCAAACTGCCGCGGCTGGATCGATTCGGCAGCGAGTTTTTCGACCGCGGAAAGACTCGTGGAGGCAAGTGCTTCGAAGTGCCTTTCCGCATCGGCCGCGATCGCCGAAAATTCGCGCTTTTCATCGGCGGTTAGCGAGGTTGCACTCGCGACAGATGCTGCAAGCCCGGTGAGTTGGCCGCGGGCTGTTGTGAGCCGCTCACGTAGTCCGGCGAGGTCCGGTGCAGAACCATTTGCGAGGTCTGTCATTGACCCCTTGAATGCTTCTTCGGCACGGTCGAGGGTGAAAAGAAGTTCCTTATGTCCGGTGAGATACGACGAATTGCGGTCGAAAGGATCGAGCTTTTTGAGCGTTGCCCGAAGGCGGCCTACCGAAGTGCGGATGCGGTCGAGGGTCTCGGGCACAGCGGAGATGCTCTTGGCGGAGCCTTCGGCAAGAGACTCGAACCCAAATTCTGACCAAAAGGGCACCGTCGCGTCCCGATCCGTTTCCAGAAAATCGGCCGCGAATAGCATCTGGAGTGCACATTCACGAGCCTTTCGCCGCACTCCGGAGCCCTTACTTTGTTTTTCAAACGACATGTTGACGAACTTTCCCTGCTTCCGCAGGTTGTTCGAGTTCGGCGATCTGCTTGTGCAGATTCGCCACCTCGATGGCAGCAACAGCCGCCTCGTACCCCTTGTTTCCGGCCTTTCCGCCGCAGCGATTGATCGCCTGCTCGAGCGTATCGGTCGTTAATACACCAAATATCGAAGGGATGCCCGTTTCCATTCCGACCTGAGCAATGCCCTTTGCGGCCTCACCGGCTACGTAGTCGAAATGCGGTGTTTCCCCGCGGATGACGACGCCGAGCCCGATGACCGCGTCAAAGCGGCCTGTGCGTGCTGCCATGAGCATGGTCTGCGGTGTCTCGAACGCGCCGGGAACCTCAAAGACGCTTACGGCATCCTCGCCGGCTCCGTGCTGGCTGAGTGCATCAAGAGCTCCGCTCAAGAGCTTCGACGTAAGGAACTCGTTCCAGCGGCTTACCACGACGGCAAATCGCAGCCCCTCCGCGGATATTCGGCCTCGGTGTATATTCGGTTGCAAGTCAATGACCTCCGGGAAGCACTCGGCCTCCTACAAATAGAGTATAGAGAAGCCGAAATTGAAAAGACAAGGATAGTTTTCGATTGCATTGCGGATACGGATGAGGGAATAATGTTCAGGTGCGAACGGCGGCGGCAGAAAGTGTGATCGAGACCGAGGAGACTCTTATCATCGAGACTCCCGAGCGCGTTCCTCTTGCCTTTGCGCTCGCATCGATCGGGAACCGCTCGCTCGCGGTCGCCATCGACCACATCATCCAATTTGTTTCTTACATCGCGGTCATTGCCATCGGGTTTTCGATCGCCGGGGCGTTCGGGTTCGGTGGGCCGGATTCGACCGTCGAGAGCCTTGTCAGCGAGGCCCCGAAATGGGTGATCGCCCTGGTCGTCTTGCTTCTTTTCCTCGTATTTTCGGCATATTTCATCATTTTCGAGTGGATCTGGGAAGGCCAAACGCCGGGCAAGCGGCTCATGAAGCTCCGCGTTATCCGCGAGGATGGCCGGCCGATAACGCTTTGGGAATCGGCTGCACGCAATCTTATCCGCGTACTCGACGCCGCTCCCGGTTTTGTTATCCCGATCTATTCGGTAGGTCTGATCACGATCTTTTTGAGCAATCGCGATCAGCGGTTTGGCGACATCTTTGCTGGCACGGTCGTTATCCGCGAGCGAAGCGACGAGGCACCGACCTTTGACGAGACCTTCTCAAATCCGGTCGCTGACGGAGCTCTGCGGCGTGTTCAGAAGCCGCTCGAAATGCAGGTCGATATCGCAAAACTCACGTTCGAGGAGGTCGAGGTTGCGGAGAACTTCCTTCGGCGGCGATGGGACCTTACCGATCGCCAGCGGCAGTGGATGGCGTGGCGGATCGCTCTGCCGATGATGTTCAAGCTCAAGCCGCAATACACGGCGGAGGATTTCACCTATGAGGGCTTTCTCGAGGAGATTGTCCACCGCTTCAGTGCTCGGGCCAGATTTTTGAATTAGCGGTTTTGCCTGCGAATCTTTTCTCGTGATAACTTTTGCTAATCCCGCATAGGGCCGCCAGCCCTTTTCCTTGTTGAACTATCGTGAAGAAGACCGTTCTTTTGACCGGCGGTGCCGGTTTCATTGGCTCGCATTTGTGCGAGGACCTGCTTCGAAGCGGGGATTGGCGAGTTGTCATCGTCGACGACTTAAACGATTTCTATTCTCCCGATATAAAGCGGGCGAACCTTGCGGCGTTTGCAGATTCAGGGGACGTTGAGTTCATCGAGGGCGACATCCGCGATGCTGAAACGCTTGCAGGTATTTTCGCCGCGACCAGCTTTGACCAGATCGTACACCTCGCGGCCCGGGCGGGCGTACGGCCCTCGCTGACTCAGACAAAGCTTTATTACGAGACTAACGTCATCGGTACTCTCAACCTGCTCGAGCTTGCCCGCGAGCACGGCGTGCCGCATTTCGTTTTCGGGTCTTCATCGAGTGTTTACGGCGCAACGTGTTCGGTCCCGTTCAAAGAAGACGCGACGATCCGCAAGCCGATCTCGCCCTACGCCGCGACCAAGGCATCGGGCGAACTTCTTTGCCACACGTATTCGCACCTCTACGATATCCGCACGGTTTGCCTGCGCTTCTTCACGGTTTACGGGGCAAGGCAGCGGCCGGACCTTGCGATCCACAAGTTCACTCGGCTCATCGCCGAGGGCAAACCGGTGCCGATGTTCGGCGATGGGACGACCCGGCGTGATTACACTTACATCGACGACATAATACAAGGCGTTCGAGCGGCGATGGATCACACCGCGACAAAGCACGAGGTGCTGAACTTGGGGGAATCCCAGACGACCGAACTGCGGCGCCTGATCCAGCTTATTGAGGAAAGCCTCGGTACGAAGGCGATCGTCGACCGCCAGCCGCTGCAGCCGGGTGACGTGCCGATAACTTATGCAGATATCACTCGCGCCCGGGAGTTGCTCGGCTACAACCCAAAGACAAAAATCGAGGACGGCATCCCGAAATTCGTCGAATGGTACCGCTCGGCCGCGACGGCTACCGCCGCACCCTAAGGCCGGGGCTTTGAAAGAAGCTTCATCAATTCGACTGCGGCAACCTCGCCCTTTTTACGGATGAAATCTCGAGGCGTGTTGTCGCCGATCTCGTACACGATCGCCTCCATCCCGCAGCAATCAAAAAAGTAGTTGCGCGAAACGCGGGTCGGAAACAGCCGTTCGGTTGCCTGGATCCGCGGTTCATAACCCTCGATCGCCGCCTGAATATTCCCAAGCCACCGTTCGACGAGCCGCGGTGAATTGCCCTCGTAGATGCGGTTCATCGGATAATAAATATCATTCCAGGTCGAGTGGAAATCGATCCCGAAATAAAAACGGCCGCCGGTTTCGGCAATCCGGCGAGAGAGGAAATTGCGGACGGCCTGGGTCTCGGGCTGATTGAAATCCTGCCAATCGCGGTTCAGGTCTATGCCGCCCTGATTATGCCGCCAGTGGCCTTCATCAACTCCGTCCGGGTTCATAAGTGAAACAACGTAAATGCCCCAATCCCGTCGAAACGCGCTTGACGCCTCTGAACCATCGATCAATTTTTCGATGAAGGCCTGTATTGCAAAATAACCCGTAACCTCGGGCGGATGCTGACGAGAGATGACGAGCATCATCCGTTTCGACGAGGTGTTGCCCAAACGAAGCATCCTGAGCGGCCGCCCCTCGCGGCTTTTGCCGATCTCCTCGATCGGGGCTCCGGCCTTCTTTGCGATAGCGTCCATCCACGCGAAAACTTCGCTGGACGGTTGAAGTTCCTGAGCGCTGACCCAAACCGGCCGCCGGGAAACGGTCAACGAAATGACCGCGCTTCTTGGCAGCGATTCTTCATCCTGAGGATCTTTGCCTTCATGAACGATCTTCTGCGGGTCGAGCGGCGTCCAAGTCTTTCCGTCGGTGCTGAGTTTCGGATCGTACCTGTGCCGTGCGTATTCGGGATAAACGAGCCGGACCTGTATCTCCTTCTTCCTGCGTGACCAAACCTTGAAGGCATACCACGGGCTCATATTTATCGGAGCATTTTCGGGAGTGATGGTCACCACGTACCGGCCGGCCTCGTCCTTTTCGATCGCGTTCAAGCGGCCGCCCGGAAACGCATTCGAGAAATATACGCGGTCGTCCTTGAATTCGAATGTCTGCCGAACCTGCTTCTCGATCGGGACAGTAACGGTGCTTATGACCGGTTCAGGCCCCTGAGCTAAGCCGAAAGCGGCAAATATGAAGAGGGTCAATATTGTCAGAAGTACAACTCTTCCAACCGTCTCTTGTCGCAGTTCTCTTGAATTCGACATGGTTTATAAGGAAAAGAAAAGGGTTATTCGCTTAATGGCATAAAGTTAGCACGGTTTGCTTGCCAGGCATAGAAAAGGCCCGCCGAAGCGAGCCTCAAGAACTTCTTGTGCGTAATCGCGTTAGAGCCGCACGATCTTCGCGTTGCTTCCGTTTCGGGTGTCTTCGTTGAGAGCGTTTCGAGTATCGACGATGAGCGGGGCGAGTTCGCAAACTCGCTTGTAGTCAATGCCGGAGTGCTCGGTACAGATGATCACGCAGTCCGATGTTTTTACCAGATCGTCGGTAAGTTCCTGATTATATAGCGGGTCGCCGGCGCCGATCGTGTAGGCGTGATCGAATGTGACCTCGTCGACGAACGGGTCGTGGTAGCTGATCTCGGCACCCCGCGAGCGAAGCAGATCTATGATCGAGAGAGCCGGCGATTCGCGCATGTCGTCGATGTCCTTCTTATAGGCGA